>Ga0206941_10166_pt1 | contig 19204 bp, 16 predicted proteins | sample Alteio_BWOrgHeat_9_FD_153251 | JGI IMG/M metagenome (GOLD analysis project Ga0206941, IMG submission 153251) | Enriched cells from forest soil in Barre Woods Harvard Forest LTER site, Petersham, Massachusetts, United States -... | ecosystem: Environmental > Terrestrial > Soil > Temperate forest >...
GGCCGGCGGGATTGTCGCCGATCACTCTCAAAACTTCAACGCCGAAGTGGTTGACCAGCTTCTTGGCCAGTACCGGCCCCACTCCCTTGACGAAGCCTCCGCCGAGATACCGCTCTACACCCTCCCTGGTCGTCGGCGGAGTCGCCTTCAGGAACTGGGCTTTGAATTGGAGGCCATGCTCTTTGTCCCTGACCCACCAACCCCTGCCGGTTAGCCACTCTCCCGCGCTAATCGATGGCAGTGAGCCGAGGACCGTCACCTGATTGTGATGGCCGCGAACCTTCACCCGGAGCACGGCATAACCGCTCTCTTCGTTGAAATAGGTAACGCGTTCGACAAGTCCGGCAATCTCCTCGAGCGAGGTATCACGTCCGGGCGGCGAGGTGCTCATCCTGTTTGGAGTTTATCGGGTCTCGGCCACCGGACGTGGGGGTGGGTAGGGACGAGCACAAGAGGCGAACAGCTTCAAGGCTCGTCCCTACCCACCCCTGCAGATGCCGACAGATGACGGCAGGACGCAGCCGTAATTTTCGAGTGGTTCGCGAGGCCTTTGCATTTCTGCTCGAAATTGCGGCGTGGGCTTGCGCTTAAGACAACTCCCATGCGGGTGGATGCCGCGGACAGAATGCCTTGCAAACCCGTCTGGAAAAGAGTTATCTTGCTATTGGAAGCTTCATTTCACTATGCGCCTCGAAGGCCGGGAGCAAGGAATAGCGGGATGTCGGGACCAGGTTGACAACCACTGAGGTCGAATAGGCTGTCGGCTGGCATAGTTGCGCAATGTGGAGAAGCATATCCTTTTTAGGTCCATATTCGCCGATGATCCCGTAACAATGAATCTTGGCGTCGCATGCAAAAGGGGGCTCTTTGGCATTAAAGATAAAAAACCGGAAGGTCAATCGCGAGGGTCAGCGATGGGCCGAAGACCGAGCTGGAATCACACTCCGACTTCCCATTGAACTCCGCGAGGCAGTGACAGAGGAATCTCGGATCAAGGGCGATCTGTCTAGAGTAGTTTTGTTTGCTCTCGCGCATGTCGACCGAAACGACGCGAAGATTAGGCAAACCCGCAAAGCGGGCCTACCACTCTCGAGCCCTCAACTTCTTCACATCGGGGCTGAAGCTCGAACGGCCCTTAAGCATTGGGCCGAGAAAGAGGGGGTTAGCGTGAATGCAATTGTCGTGAGCGTTCTTGAGGAGTTCTTCAGATGTCTGAAAAGGAGCAGAGCACTCAGGACAGAACTGCAATCGGAGATCCGAGCCCATCATGGCTTTATGCCGCAGCAGCGATGATAACCGTCAGCGATTCGGGTCCCTGTAGGAGCTCGTAGAAATGCTGCATCGTTCAGAAGGGGGAACACGATGTTGATGAGTAAGGGACATGGTTTGGTTGATTGGTCACGATAGGGACCAAACCAACGGTCGCAGCCTGGCATCGCATGTCAGGGATATATCCACCTGAATATCGATGGATGGGATAGCTGTTCCCATCCACCGAAGAGGTGACCATTACTCGTCGCCGGCGCCGTCGGCAGGATCGTCAGTGGCCTCGATTTTCGAGAGCCGCTTCATGCTGATGGCGTGGATCTCCGCGATCCGATGTTTGAACCGAGTGCCCTCCACCTCATCCTCGACCTCAAGATACCGCAAGGTACCTTCGACTGTGACGAGCTGTCCCCTCTGGAGAGTCCTGGCGAACTTCGAAAGATTGCTCCAGGCATAGACGCGGTGCTATTCGGTGCGGGTTTCGTAGTCGCTTTTGTCGTTCTTCCAGCTTTCTTGGGTTGCGATGTTGACGACGACGTACTCGCGTTTGTTCTGAGCGGTTTTGGCTTCTGCGTTCTGTCCGAGGCGGCCGATGAGGATGACTTTGTTGAACATGTGTTTGGCTCCGTTTCTTTTGGTTAGTCCGCTGTCTGCGGTACAAGCTTGCCCGAAGGGTGTGCCGTCGCGACCCACTCCCGAGGCGACTTGACGGAATCTGTGGATGGGGACCACAGCTTGCCTGGGGGAAGGAGTCCGCACCTTCGAAGGCGCATAGCGGATTTCGAAAAAGGAGAGCGTGCGTCCGAAGGGCGGGGGTGTTCTGAGCGCGGCACGCTGAACGCAGACAGAAAGGCAAACCGGAAAGGAGCCGCGCTGTTCAACGCCCCTTCACTCATGGCGCGAGCAACAAAAGCCAGCTCATGAACCCAAAGTGGTCACTCGCAACTCTCACAGGGAGAATGTTATGGCGATTCGGAGCAGTGATGTTATCGCTCCGCCCACCTCCTCGCCTTCTCCATGGTCCTCCGGATGTAGGCGGCTCGCTTTGAAGGGCTGGGATCGCGGGATAAATAGTCGTCATCGAGGGCGCGTTCGATACGGTCCTCCGTCATGCCATTGGCATAAGCGGCGACACAGAACGCTATGTCCGCGGCGGCAGGCCGGTCCAGGTACTTGGCGGAGGTGCGGAATAGACATCCTGTCTGTCGACTATGCGCCCCACGGCGTCAACCCTCTGACCGCTCTGACCTTTACCATTCATCTCCTCGGCACCCATTCGGATCTGTCCGAAGATATGCGAGAGCTGGTTCGAAGCACCGGTGAAATGCTCGATCGCATTACCGCCAGTGTCAGGATGGTCCTTATTGAAAAGCCGCCCGGTTAATTAGCATATCGCGCCGGGAAATCCCCCCTTAGCTGAACCGGTGCCTCTTATCCAGCGTCTGAACATCGGGCGTCGGCCTCGCCGATACCTTTTGCCCGCGGCCTTCCGGAAGGTAAAATCGATGAGCCGTCATCAACAGAGCCTTCGTTGCCGGCCCAGTCGGAGGGGGAGAGAATCCCGGATTCAATGAATGCAAAAGCCAGGACTGCCTCAGTTTGTTTTGTCCATTCCGCCCTGCTCGCTTTTATTTTCGCCGTTGCGCTGCTGACGGGTGCCTATGCACAGACATCCGGTCCGGACGAACAGATTCGTGCACGGGAGTTCGGAGTATATTCTCCTATCAATACTTCGGCGGAGCAACAGCCGTCACCTGCAACAGAAGGCCCATTAGGAGACGATCTACCAGCGGTGCCGATCCAGCCGTTGGCGCAACAAGCGCGACGCCTCCAGGAAGCACTTGAATTTCTGGGCCAGCCGTTCCCCAAGAGCACACAGGGTGCGGTCAACAAGGCGCTGTCGGAACATGAGGATCAGGCGGCCGCAAACTCGCTGCAGCTAGCGTTAGATCCGTTTGTACTCGCGATTGTCGACATCAACGCGGAAAGCCGGGTCAAGGTACAGCGTGGTCCGGCGGACGCTGCCCTTGTCCAGGGTGGGTCGCGCTTTTTCTTGGTGAAGGTTATCAATCGGGCTGGGGTTACGTCACCCCTTTTCGCAACCAGCCCAAACAGCGGGGACGTCTATATTCGTTCGACAGGTAATCCCTCTCCACCAATGTCGTTGACGGAAAGTGATGTGCGCGATCTATGGGCAAACATTTCCATTGTTAAAACTCCTCCGATGCAGAAGCAACTCTCCGGTCTTCCGGTGGAATATCAGCTGCTGGAGGTGTACAGCCGCGACGCAGGCAAACGGTCGGCCGAAATTAGCTTCAATGTGGGACAAGGCACACAGGACATAGGGTTTCGCAACGACATTCTGGTCCTCTTTCACGCCGAGCCTGAACACGAAATTAAACTACACATCGTTGACGAAACGGGCCGTCCGACCATGGCGTCGTTGACCATCCGCGACCGTTCCAATCGCGTGTACCCTAACCCTTCCAAACGCCTGGCGCCGGATTTCTTTTTTCAGCCTCAAATCTATCGTTCCGATGGCGAGTCGATCTCTTTGCCTGCTGGTGACTACACCATTGTAAGTACAGGTGGTCCGGAGTACCGCGCGCAAGTGGCGCAGGTTTCGGTCGATTCCACAAAACCTCAGGAGCTAAGCTTCAAGTTAGATCGCTGGGTGGATCCAGCAGAGTTTGGCTGGTATTCGGGTGATAGCCACGTCCATGCCGCAGGATGTTCTCACTATCAGAACCCAGCCGAGGGCGTACTGCCGAAGGACATGATGAGGCAGATACAGGGTGAGAAACTCAACATTGGCGCGGTCCTTACCTGGGGACCTGACTACTACTACCAGAAACAGTTCTTTTCGGGCCACGACGATCCGCTGTCGCAGAGCAAGTCCAGAATGCACTACGACCTGGAGGTTTCGGGATTCCCATCCAGCCACGCCGGCCATCTTGTTCTGTTGGGACTTAAGAATCAGGACTACCCGAATACCAAGAGGATCGAAGACTGGCCCACGTGGGATATGCCAATTCTTAAATGGGCTAAGAGCCAGGATGCGGTGGTCGGTTTCGCGCATTCGGGATGGGGACTGGAGGTTGCCGATGACCAGGTACCCAGCTTTCAGATGCCTGCTTTTGACGGTATCGGGGCGAATGAATACATCGTAGACGTCACAGAGCCGAATGCGGTCGACTTTATTTCCGCCGGCGACACTCCGGATGTGTGGGAGCTCAGCATCTGGTATCACACATTGAACGTTGGATTTCGCACCAAAATCGCGGGCGAAACAGACTTCCCTTGTATCGACGACGCGCGTGTGGGGGAAGCCCGCAGTTATGTAAAAGGTGATGGTCCGCTGTCTTACGAAAACTGGATTGAAGGAATAAGGTCGGGACGCAGTTATGTGTCTGAAGGCCGGGCCCATCTGCTGGACTATACGATCGATGGGATTGAGGTAGGCACGCACGCGAGCGAGGTAAATTTATCGTCGGCGGGAACAGTTCACGCTTCGGTACGCGTTTCCGCTCTGCTCGATGCAGTGCCAAATCCGGATATCAAAACGTTGTCTTATGACAAGAAGCCGTATTGGGCGATTGAACGGGCCCGGATTGGGGACTCACGAGAAGTGCCACTGGAACTCGTGGTCAACGGCAAGGTGTTCGCCCAAAAGAAGATCCTCGCAGATGGAAATATCCGCAGCGTTTCGTTCGATTTGTCGATTGCCGAGAGCAGTTGGGTCACCATGCGCATATTGCCGGCGGCGCATACGAATCCCATATTCGTCATCGTGGGCAAGAAGCCAATTTGTGCGTCCCGTGCGAGCGCGCAATGGGACCTGGATGCAGTTCATCAGTTGTGGACACAGAAGGCGCCGCGAATCTCCCCGGCCGAGCAAGGGGCCGCGCGTGCAGCGTACGATCATGCCGAGGAAGTTTACAAGGACTTGGTAACCGCGTGTACGACGCAGTAGTCAGCCTCATGCGACTTATCTCTCTCCGTTCTTTGCCTGGTCCAGCAGCGGACACCTCAAGAAAGGGAAATTTACGTACGTTAAGGCTTGACGAAGCCGGTTCGTGGTCGGCGGTCTTTTTCCACTAACGTGCACCCCGCTCCCTCTGAGCCCTCCATTTAGCCCACTCAAGAACAATGCCAATTCTCTCTGCTCCGTGAGATCATTATCGGCATGCGTCGCACCGTCTGGAGCGTGTCATGCGCACAGTGTTCTCCGATCTCCGCTACGCCATTCGGCAACTGATTAGGAATCCGGGCTTCATGCTGACGGCAGTAGTCTCGCTTGCGCTTGGCATCGGAGCCACCACGGCGGTTTTCAGCGTAATATATGCCGCGCTGTTGAACCCATACCCCTACCCGGCGGCGGACCGCATCGTGCGGATGACCTTGACCAGCAAGTCTTCGCCAGACTTTTGGGCCGAGTTGAATGGTCCACAAGTTCGGCAACTGCGGGAATTACCGATCATTCAGAACGTGCTGGCAATGGACTACCATCGCTTCACCCTGACTGGGAGCGCGGTCCAGGAAAATATCAACGAGGTTGGACTCATCGCGAACGGTTTCAATGATCTGGGCATACCGCCGGTGCTAGGCCGGGGAATCCTGCCATCGGATGCAGTCGAGGGGAGTGATCCCGCACCCGTCGTGGTTCTTTCTTACAAGTTCTGGCAGAAACATTTTTCGGCCAGCCCGGACGTGCTGGGCAAAGTGCTTGAACTCGATCACCGGAGCTATACCATCGTCGGTGTCGCCGCGCCGCGATTCACCTGGTACAACGCTGACGTTTGGATGCCGCTCAAGCTCACGCAAAACCGGGACATGATGCTGATCGTCGATGTGCGCCTTAAGCCGGGAGTGACTCGCGAGGCAGCGAACGCAGCGCTGCAGCCCCTGTTCGAACAGATCGCCCGGGACATGCCCAACCACTTTCCAGAGAAATTCAAAGTGCAGGTACAGGGGCTAAATGATTGGGTTGTCAAAAGCATGGGCGGAACGTTGTATCTCCTCTTCGGGTCGGTCGCGCTCTTGCTGACGATTGGCTGCGGAAACGTGTCCATCTTGCTGTTGGCACGAGGAACCGGACGCCACCATGAACTGGCAGTCCGCTCCGCCGTGGGCGCTCAGCGATGGCGAATAGTGCGCCAATTGCTGACTGAGGCGCTGTTGCTTGCCTCGATTGGCGCTGCACTCGGCGTGGCGACCTCCTATGGAATCCTTGCTGGCATCAAGGTCCTGCTGCCTCGCTATGCCTTCGCTCCGGAGGTGGTCATTCGCATTGATTTTCCGGTGCTCCTGTTCAGTGTCGTGGTCGCACTGGCCACCGGAGTTCTGTTCGGGCTGTGGCCTGCGTTGCAACTGTCCCGCACCCAGGCCGGGCAAGCTATGCAATCGAACGCACGCCGAGTGGCGGGTAGTGTTCACGGGCGACGGGCACACGCCGTTCTGGTCGCGGGGCAGATCGCCCTCACCCTGCTGCTGCTCGCGGCAGCGGGCTCGGCAATGAAGGGTTTTACCCGGCTGCTGCACGAGCCGTTGGGCTACGACCCCCATAATGTCGTGGCCGCTGGACTGCCTTTGCACGAGAATGCCTATCCTTCCTGGGCCGGACGCGGTGCATATTTTGAGCAGCTTCGCGCCAGGATCGCCGAGACGCCCGGCGTAGCCTCGGCTGCTATCTCCACCAGCGCCACGCCGCCGGAGAATGATTGGAATGGACGATTTGAAATTCTTGGCAGGCCTGCTAGCGAGGAACAACTGGCACTGATCGAACTGGTGAGCCCGGAGTTCTTCGCCACGTTGCGAATACCTCTATTGCAAGGGCGAATCTGGGATGCGACCGAGAATCATAATGGCGCACACCTGGCCGTCATCAACCGGACCATGGCAAAGCTCTATTTTCCCAATGGGGATGGCATCGGCCACTCCATAAAGTTTCCGACCATTGAGAATAATCCACCGCTGAGCTACGCCGCCGAAAACGCCGCCCAATCGTGGTTGCAGATCGTGGGTATTGTTGAGGACAACCTCAACAGTGGCTTGCGAAAACCTGTCCGACCTGCAGCCTTCGTGCCCTACACACTTTGGCTGGTTAACTTCACTCAGATTCTGGTGCGGACCCAAGGCCCGGCTGCCACGATGATTCGGCCAATACTCGCGCAGGTGCATTCGGTGAATCCCGAACAGCAGACCTTCGCCGGCACTGAGGACCTGAGTGCCTGGATCACGGAGACGCAGGAGTGGCAGAACGAGCACCTTACGGCCTGGATCTTCGGCATCTTTGCCGGTCTCGCCCTGGTGCTGGCAGCAATCGGCCTGTATAGCGTGGTTTCCTATACGGTAGCGCAGCGGACTAACGAGTTTGGGATTCGCATGGCGCTGGGAGCCCCGCGTGGGCACGTTCTGCGGTTGGTCTATACATCTACGATGGTGAGTGTGGGCGGCGGGATTACGGCAGGTATTGCCCTTTCCATCGGGTTGAACTCGGTTCTAGCCAGGTGGGCCGAAGGAAATACGCGTGATCCATTCATTCTCCTGGCAGGCACGGTTCTGTTGGGCTTAGTATCCGGACTTGCGTGTACACTTCCAGCGCAACACGCGACCAGGGTAGATCCAATGGCAGCCTTGCGATGCGAGTAGCCGTCCCCGATTTGGGTCACAAGCGGACCTCGCAAAAGCGAATTATCGGCTATGCGGGTGATACTCCCGGAGCCTGTGACGACCTTAGCCGCTGTTCCGGCGGGCTTCTATGACCGGCAGTGTGAAGGAGATTGTCCGAAGTCTGGACCCCGACATGATCTCGATCCCCCAGATTGTGCGATCTGAAACGGACGAGCCTGCCAAAAGAATGGACGGTCCGGGACGAGAGGGCGCTTCGCAGGCGAGGACGAATTTCCCCGTCGGGCCGGGACTCGATGGAGAAAGTGCGGATGGTGCGGGTGCCGCCGGCCGAGGAAGGGATGATCACGCCTTTCTGGTTGAACTCGCGCCGACGCACCTCGGCCACGTCGCAGAAGGGCAAAGGGACGCGTCATGTGGTCAACCGTGCCGCCACTGCTCTGCGACAAGCCGCCAACACCCTAATCCGCAGTCGCAGCTACCTCGGCGCCCAGTACCGCCGCCTGCGTACCAAACTTGGTGCCCCAAGGCTATCACCGCAATGGCCCACAGACTCGCCCGACTTGTTTATCGCATGCTGAAATACGGTCAAACCTACGTCGACAAAGGGACTGAGTATTACGAGGAGAGACTTCGCCAACGGCAGATCCAATTACTCCGAAAAAGGGCCGCCAAGCTCGGATTCGATGTCGTGGAAACTCAAGCTTGATAGAAAGTTTTTGGAGAGGGGATGTCAAGAGACAAGCTCTCCTCTGCTCCCTCCAAGAGGGAGGCTAGCAACGTTTGCGGGCGTGATTGCACCTTGCCGCAGTGCTGTAACGGGCCGGGGCCATAGAATCGTAGAAGGGGCGAAATCTATGAAGTATCAAAAAATCGATCTAGAATTAATCGTCTTTTCCGAGGAAAGCGACGCGGTCGTCGCGGAGTTGAATTCGGCGATTGACCGGCTCGAAGAAACGCACACGATTTTCGGTGGTGGCATTGACACCGTCCCCATAGAACACAGTGGAGCGCGAAGGAGATCGGCGCTGAGGCACGTGCTGGATGCAGGAGACACGGCAACCTCTGTGGCCAAATTGGCGGCTCAAAAGGTTGCCGACGCCTACAAAAGAGTTATTTGACGTAGGCCATATTTCACGTGAAGGCCGATTGCCCGATGAGCACCAGCAATGCTCAACAGTAACGGTGTTCTATAGGACCGCGTAGGGCCGCCGGAATGGCGAATCTTACGAGCCTCGAAGTTAAGGTTATGAGGCCGGGCAGACTAAATCCGAGAACGAACCATTCGAGCCGGCGGCGGTGCCGCAGAGTGAGCGCCAGCCACGGAAGTATCGCCGCTGATTCGCCAACAACCCCGACACCTACTTAACAAGGTAGTCGCTGGCGATGCAGCAAAGACCCCCCTCGGCCTTCGACCCGCGTTCATCCTTGTCCGCATCGACAGTAGGTATCCAGAAATCATCAACGATGTCTGGATCCCGATCACTGGCATCGCGAGAATCGAATCCTGGGGAGCGAGAGGAGCGTCGCCTACACTGCGGTCCTCGCGTCCCATTATGCAATGACGCCAGCTAGAGTTCGGAGCAGATTGCGCGATCCGGCCATATTCCCGATTTTCAAGTTCGTTGGTGGTGATTCGAGACACAAAGACAGAGAATAGAGAGGAGCCCGTTGGGGTCGAAGACCGTTTGCTCTCAGGCGGAGGTGCTGATTTCGGTGACGGATTCTGTGTGAGTAGCGGCACCTTTGGCGATCCGGCAAATGGAGTCGGAGACGGCCCATACTGCAACGGCGATGGCGACGCAAATGGCATTGCCCGCCCAGTTGAAATGGTCATGAGGGCCGGCGATGAGTTTGCGAATCCAGACCAGTATTTCGAAGCCGACGATCTCAGCGGTGAGCAGACGCGAGGCAAGCGGAGCCATGATGCCCGAAAGGATGGCCGTGGCGGCGAGGAAAAAGCCGTAGTAGCGTAGGCCCAGAACATCTGCGAAGGCGGAATCCATTTGGGGATCCAAGGCAACAGGCCGGGCATATCGTAAATGTCGACAATGCCGAAGGAGATTGCGGAGAGGCCCGAGACAAGGGCAAACAGGGACTCACGGCGCGAGATCGGCGAACTGGCCGGTGAGAATCGTGCGGAAAGGACAGCTCCGGCGGCCACGAGCGAGAACTCCTCAAAGAAGTTGCCGGTGGGGTCGTAGCCGTTCAGGCCTTCGAGAATTTTGGGCACCCACACTAGTGTGAATACGGAGTAGACGATGGTGAGCGTGAGGGCGCCGGCGCGAGCAGTTCGGCGCCAGAGGAGGGCAAGTCCGGCAGCGAGCTCGATGAAGGCAGTGAAATAGGCAAGCGGCTCGCGGAAGGGTACGTTGGGGCCGACGCGCTGCCATGTGGTGGCGAAGTCGCCCGAAACCAGTCCTACGAGCGGAATCCGTTATGCTTGGTAGACCGTGGAGCCGCCCGCTACCGTGCGGACGATCTGGATATCCTTGATCTTTCCTTTATCCACCGTATGAAGATCGTCCGCCAGGACGACGAAGTCCGCCAGTTTGCCCGCTGTGATGGATCCCTTGATCGCTTCCTCACACGAGTTGTAGGCGCCATTGATCGTGTTGACCCTCAGCGCCTCTTCCATGCTTATCCGCTGGTTAGCGCCCCAGGTCTCTCCATTCCACCCCGTGCGCGTCACCATGCCTTGAATAGCCATCAAGGGCGAGAATGGCCCTGGACTGAAGTCCGAACCGGCAGAAGGCACAATCCCGGCATCGATCAATGTACGGAAGGCCGTCATATGGCTCATCATCTCTTCGCCATAGAAGTGGAACTTGTCGGAGTTGTAATACGCATAAGTACTGAACTCAGCCGGCACGACGTTGAGCGCCTTCATGCGCCGCACCAGATCATCATTGATAAGGCTGCAATGGGTGATCTTGGGCCGTACATCACCGTGGGGATACAACTTCAAGGCCCGCTCATACGCCGTCAACACCCGGTCGATAGCGACATCTCCATTGGCGTGGCAATTTAGCCGGATGCCCGCGCGGTGTACGCGCTCGGCCCACGCATTGAGGTCTTCCTGAGTTTCGGTCAGGTTGCCGTGGTAGGGCGGCGAGATGCCGATATAGGGTTTGCTGATCGCCATCGTGCGCTCGGAGAAGGACCCATCGACCGTGTGCTCATAGGTGGCTCCCAACCGGATCCACTCGTCACCGAAACCGCTCTCGATGCCGTTCTGAATCATCGCCTCCAGAAGGTCTCCCGCAGGCTCGTAGCTCACCCGGTGCAATAGACCTCCGCGCACCCGCTGCTCCTGCATGGCAGCCAGAACGCCCGGCTCATTATGGTGCACGGTCGTCAGGCCATACTCCACAAACTTTTTGGAGATAAACGCGACGCCGTTCGATACGCGCTTCTCCTTCTCCGCGGGGGAAAAGCTCTCCAGCGGTCCCGCCTTGGCGAGTGTGGCCATCGCCAGATCGGTCACCCGGCCGTTGAGTTCGCCCTTCTCATTTTTGTCATAGGTTCCGCCATAGGGATTGGGAGTGTCCTTCGTGATGCCCGCCCTCTGGAACGCCACGGTGTTATAAAACCCGGTGTGGCCGCCGCGATGACGGACGACGACCGGGTGCTCAGTCGACACCTTGTCCAGATCCTGCGCGTTCAGCCCACGATTGTCCTTCAACTTCGTGTCGTCGAAGAAATAGCCCTCAACCCAGGTGCCCGGAGGTGTCGTCGCGGCACGTGCGCGCAACTTATCGATGATGCTCTGGATGGTCACGAACTCGACATCGTAGGGGTTGCCGACAAGCACGTTATTGAGAAGGCCTTCGCCGCGACCGTGATTGTGGGTGTCGATAAATCCGGGCACAATCGTCATCTGCTTGGCGTCGTACGTCTGGGTCTTCTTGCCAACCAGCTCCTTGATCTCGTCACACTGCGTCCTACTGCGACGAACCGTCCATCCTTCACTGCGAACGCCTCAGCCTTCGGCACACGGGAATCGACCGTGGATACCCTGGCGTTGAGGACCACGAGATCCGGATCCCGTGGTGTGCCGGCGGCTTCCTGTGCAGGAGCTGCCATTGCGGCCCCTAACCACGGCCCACTGACGACCCCGGCAATGCAGGCCCCACTTAGGTTAAGGAACTCTCTACGGTTGCAGCGGTAGTGCGTCATCGTTCGTCATTCCCCAATCTTTGTTCCCCGCGGGCCACGCGGTGCTTTCGCTAGTTAAGTTGACCGTCAAGGTTCAAAATCGGCCACCGTAGGTGGCGAAAGAGTACCACAGAAAATGTGAGAATTTCTTTTGTCTATTGGTTTCGTCTCTTCCTGCGTCGAATGCCTAAGTCTCGATGCCCAAAATTCCCGCGATCGCGCAGGTTCTGGGGTCGGCGACAGTTATGCTTAGATCACCGCTCACACACACTTCCCTAGCCCGGCTAGGAAAGAGTAGGCCACAAAAAGGGTGCTGCTCGCTCCCGAAGCCTACAACGGGATAAAGAAAAGGTCGATTCAAAATTCGATTGAATGGCATCACAGCACTCAGGTTTCACTGATTTAGGACGTGATCATCGTCGGCCTCATCGTGCCGCCTTCTTCTCCATAATCCAGCTGTTCGTCCGCGCATCCAGCATGTCCAATGGCAGCCTTTCCCCGCTAAGCATCTCGTCATGAAACGTGCGCACGTCAAACCTCGTCCCAAGTTCTTGTTGTGAGCGCGCCCGCAGCTCTCAACTGCCCCAGCTTGTAGCTCAGCGCCTGCGCCGGAGTGTCAATGTACCGGTCCACCTCGGCCTGTATCATCGGCTCGTCAATGCAATCTTCCTTGCGGAAGAACGCGACAGCCTGTTCCCGGGTCCACCCTTCTGAGTGCAGCCCCGTGTCCACCACCAGCCGCACCGCCGATGCAGAAAACTGGCTCTCGCTTGCTTAGCTCCACTTTTGACGTCTGCTAAGATGGGCGGATTACCCCACTGGCATACCATTGGAGAACCCATGACCACACGCACTTTGCTCAAGTTCAGCGTGGCCGCGGCCCTCATGGGCTTGTCGGGCCTCAGTTTTGCTACCCAGGATCACTTGCAGCCGCGACAGGGCGACGACCTCTCCGGCCTCCACGCCTTCGACCTGCGGGCCGGATGCTGGATCTACCACAACCACGTGCTGAAGGAGCGGCTGGCCAACAACCACGACTGGTTCGATTACGACAGCATTCAGCATCTGTGGATCACGATGGGTGGCTACGGCAACATGGACGACAACGAGATGCGCAGGCCGGACGGCACCTATTACGGTCTGACGGTGCGCACCTATGACCCCAAGACCGGCACCTGGTCCATCTGGTGGCACGACGGCCGCAACCCCGGCGATCTGGACCCGCCGGTGAAGGGGCGCTTCAAGGACGGCGTCGGCACCTTCTATTCCGACGATACTCTGCGCGGCAAGCCCATCAAGGTGCGCTTCACCTGGTCGGGTATCACCGCCACCGCCGCCCACTGGGAACAGGCGTTCTCCGGCAACGGTGGCAAGACCTGGGAGACCAACTGGACCGCGGACTTCAGCAAGATCGATTGCAAAGCCAACTGAGCGAGCCGCCCGCGGCTGTTGAAGCCGCGGGCACTGAACCGAGGCGGGGCCAGGGCTTGCCGGTCTCGAGGTGGCAGTCGCCCCGGTAGCGGATATAGAGCATGAAGCCTCCGGTGATGAAGGGTTCTAGAGTGAACTCAAATGTCTCTTTCTCACCGATTGCTTCACCGCTGGCTAATGGGCGTTTTTCCATTCGAAGACTCTCAGCGCAATGATAGCGAACTGCCGTTCTGTCGGCTGAATTGCGCGGTGGCAACTGGTCGGGGTCGAGTGGTGGCCCACTCTTCCCGAACTCCGTTTTGCACCGAATTTGGGTTATCGATGGCGAGCGATTGTTCGACCGCGAGTCGTCGCAAATCGCTCCCTGAGCGAGATAGCTGTGACGAAAGTCGCTGCGATTAGAGTTGAATAACCAGTGTTCTCATAGCATCTGGCGCGCGCGGCTGTGAAATCTAACCCCGGTGTGCGTCAGGTCCTGAGAGACAACCATGCAAACATCGGCGCAAGCAGTCCCGGCAAGGCCAGAGAATCGGTCCAAAGTGTATCTTCCGCACGAACACGGGGCCACTGCGATGCTTCTCACGCCGATTTTCAGCGTCGCCATCAGGGCATTTTCCGTTACCGATCTTGTGAGCCGGACAATCTTACCTGTCAAGATTCGGTAGATAGGGCGTTTGATCTAACTCCTGGCTTATTCCTCCCGCAACAGTCTCCCAGGATCAATTGACAAAGCCCGTTGCGCTGGAATCCAGGTGGCCACAAGGCCCAGCAGGAGCATGGCGAGAACAACGCCGGCCAATACCAGGGGGTCGCGAGGCGTGGCTTGGAACACGATGAAAGCGAGCACCCTGGTCGCCAGAATTCCGAGTAACAATCCTGCCACCGAACCAATTGCCAACAGTCTGAACGCGCGACCCAAAGCAGCCCGCAGCACTTCCCGCCGCCTGGCACCGAGAGCCACACGGATTCCCAGTTCCTTAAGCCGCTTGCCTACCGAATACGCGGCCATTCCGAAGAGCCCTGTAATCGACAGGATTGCGCCCATTACCCCCAGTACGCCCAGAGACGCTGTAGCCATTCGCGGTCCAAACAGTTGTACGTCCATTGGCTTGTCCCGTGTTTCAATCTCAAGCGGCATCCCTGTATCCAGTTGCCGCAAGGCGTTTCTCATCGCGGTGCCGAGAAGTTGCGGTGCATGGTTCTCGCTTTCGCGGGCGCGCACAACGAGAACGGTCGAGGTGGAGGGCGATTGCAGGATGGGAAGAAACATGACCGGCACGGGATCTTCGGTGAGCCTGTTGTATTTTCCGTCTTCCGCAATGCCCACGACCTGGATGCGCGTTCCATCCTTCAGCTTGTACATGTGTCCCACCGCATTGCCTGCGGAGCCGAACAGCTTGCGCGCAAACTCCCCATTCACCACCGCTACCCTTGGCGAGTTCTTGTCATCCTGCCACGTGAAGGCTCTTCCCGCCAGCAGCGCCGTGCCCGCCGCGTGGAGGTACTCGGGAGAGATAAAGAACATCGTGGCGTCGGTTGCGGCATTCGTTGGCCGCAGGTCCGGCGCATTGTCGGTAAAGACGATCGAGTCACCGCCGCCAGTGCTTAGCGGCAGCGTGTCGATCAATCCCACGGACTCCACGCCGGGCAGCGCCTCGAGGGCCTCGATCATCCGCTTCTGCATCGAGGGAGCACGATCTGGGCTGTAGCCGGACATGCTCAGGTCCGTCGATGCCACCATGGTGTTCTCGATCTCGAAGCCGAAATGGTTGTGAAGCGACCGCACCAGGCCCCTCACCGCTACAAGCGATGAGGTCACCAGCACCGCACAGATTGCGATCTCCACTACGAGCAGCACATCGCGAGCACTCATCCGCTTTCCGGCTCTACCGCTCGATCCTGCCTTGACCACTTCATACGGATTGGTCTGGAGCACTTGCCTGACGGGCACCGCACCAAAGAGGAGTCCGCTGGCCAGAGCCAGCAGCACCGCGACCGCATACACCTTCACGTCCGGATTCACCGCCAGTTGGATGGGCACGCCTGGAAATGGACGCCATGCACTGAGCGCGCGCAGCAGCACCACGCTGCCCAACAGCCCAACCCCGCCGCCGGCCAGCGAAATCAGGATGGCTTCCGTGAACAGTCCGCGCAGAATGCGTATGCGGCTGGAACCGAGGGCCAAGCGCAGAGCCACTTCCCGCGACCGGTCAGCGGCACGCGCAGCAAACAGGCTGCCCAGGTTGGCGCATGCGGCCAGCAGGATCAGCCCGGTGAGCAGCATCAACCCCGCCATGAATGCCCGCACCGGCCGCCCGAGGTAATCGCCATAGAGACTCGGACTACGCAGAACAAACGTCATTTTGCCCACGTCTTTGGGATAGGTCTGTTGGAGATACGCCCCGACCGCGTTCAAATCGGCAACTGCCTGCGCCGGAGTGACGCCCGGCTTGAGATGGCCCATGGTCTCAAACATGAACTGGCTCCCGCGCGCGTTCAGGTCGTCCCCGTTCAGCAACGGGTCCTCTACGAGTGGCACAAAAAAATCGACACCGAAAAACAGGAGTGTTCCGTGGAAATCGGGCGGGCCGACTCCGAGGATGGTGAAGGGATGCCCATTGACCCGCACAACACGGCCCACCACGGTGCGATCATCCTGAAAACGGGTATGCCAACACGCGTAGGTGAGCACGATATAAGGAGCGCTGTTGGCCCCATGCTCGTCGGCAGCATGGAAGAAATGGCCGAGATACGGCTCAAGGCCCAAGGCGTCGAAATAGTTCCCGCTGGCTTCCTCTATCCAGGCGCTGGATGGATTTCCACCTGTATCCAGTCCGGCCATGGAAACGTTATACGCCACCAGGCCATCGAAGCTGCGGTTGCGATCGCGCAGATCGAGATAGTTGGGATACGACTCGGCTCCCGAGGTTCCGTTTCCATGCTGCAGCGCATATAGGCTCTCCGCCTGCGGCACATTCAGCGGTCGCAAGATAAACGCATTCATGACGCTGAACACGACTGCGTTGGAGCCTATGGCCAATGCCAGCGTCAACACAGCCGCCAGAACAAATCCGGGAGATTGGCGCAATCGGCGCGCCGCGTAACGGAGATCGGAACACACGATCTCGAGACTCAATGCCATATCTGCCGACGCAACTCTCTCCCGTGTGATCGCTGGATTGCCGAAGCGCAGCAGCGCATCTCTGCGTGCCTCCGCAGCCGACATCCCGGCGGCTAGATTGTCCTCGATACGCAGTTCGATGTGGGACTGAATTTCGGCGTCGATGGCGCGGTCTACGCGCGAACGGGAGAAGAGATTCACTACACGGCGAAGAAGGGGCATGGAATCACCTCATGCGTACTCGAGCATGGCGCGAACGCCCTTGACTAATTGATCGAAACTTTCCTCGGCTTCTTGCAATTGTTTGCGGCCCGCGGCGGTGAGCTTGTAATACTTCGCTTTCCGGTTGGTGTCGGTAAGCGCCCACTCGGAAGTGATCCACTTGCTCTGCTCCATGCGGTGAAGAGCCGGATAGAGAGAACCTTCTTCCACACGAAGCAACTCATCGGAGGCCCGCTGGATATGGAGCACAATTCCGTATCCATGCAGTTTGCCTCTTTGGGCAAGCGTCTTGAGAACCAGCAAATCCAGACTTCCCTGAAAGTCGTTATGAGCCATTTTGCCACCCCTCTACTTCTGGGTATTTCAGAGAGTAAGCCTAGAAGTAAAGGCATGTCAATACGGATTTTTTATTTTCCACCTGACCAAGTGTTTGGGGGAAACCCGGCTCGGTGCAGATCGCCATCTCGATTGAAGCCAGATTCTCCGATGAACTCGATGAGCGCGGATCGGTCCTCGAATGTACGGCATTGCGACTGGAATCCCGTGCTCGGGGCCCCGGTGTGCTCCACCGATGCTCCCTAACCCTTGGGCGTTTGCCGATACAAATGGGATCAAATGCGCGTAAGAGGTCTTACTGTCAATAAGCTGCCACAAAGAATGCGGGTGCCCATCCCGCCTTAGCATCGAGGAATAACGATCCGGCTATCCACCATCCCCAACAGAAAATCTCCAGCAGTGTGCTGTTCTATAGGCGCCATGCCGATTCCGTCTTGTGCAAACCCCGACGGACGGAGACCTGGCATCGCGAGCAATTGCCAGCAGCTTCACTTGCCGGCTTAGCACATGACGTTCATGTGCCCAATATGGTCGCAGCGCCAAGGAGGTACACAATTCGGTGGTACGTGATTTTCCACTCGGACATAATGCCCCCCGGCGCCGCGATCTTGGACTGACTGGCGAGCTAGTCATCTATCATTTCGCGAGTAATTCGGCTTTCTTGCCCACGCCCCAACGAGTCCGTATGACATCGCGATCCCTCGTTTTGCGACCACCTCTTTGCGCATTCGATCGGCCAAACTGTCAGCCGCCACTTGAGCAGCGGAGGCAATATTCAGTTTTTCCAGCGTGGGTACCAGGCTGCGCACGGCTTCGGCCAGTAGTTTGTAGACGGGACTATCTCCTTCCCCGGAGACGAAGGCGTCCATGCGCATCCTTGGCGCCGGCAAGTTGCAATCAACGAATAAAGAATGCATCTCAAGCCCAAGTTCAGGTCGCGCTCCGCTGCTGCGTAATCCCTCCGCGAGCCACCGTGCCGCCTCGTTGAAAACAGGAACGGCCGGCCACGAGCGGCATGCAGTGGAGTCAAGTTCCTGGAACGCCACCACGCCACCCTCACGAAGGCATCGCATCATTTTGCGCAGACTTGTCGCAGGATCGTCCTGGTACATGAGTACGAACCGGCCAATGATCGCGTCAAACGGCTCGTCGAATTGCATCGAAGCGGGATCGCCTACTTCGAAAGCTATGTTGGCAAGGTCGCGTCGAACTACTGTTGTTCTTGCTCTCTCCACGGCGGCCGAAGACCGATCGACGCCGAGAACGTATCCCTGCGAACCGACCAGATCGGCAGCCAGGAAACTTACGTCTCCGCTTCCGCAACCGACATCGAGCACGCGCATTCCCGCTGTTAGCCCGGCTTCGGTAAGAAGCTGACGGGTATACGGTGCGAAGACGGTGCCTTGAAAGCTGAGACGATCCAATTCACGAGAAGAGTGGCCCAAGGCATAGTCGACCTTGGGATTTGAGATTCCAAATTCTAGATTAGTCACGTATGCGATCTCCTATTGAATGCCATGAGGTTCTACTCATCAGTTGTGAGTGTGCGGTTGGGGCCACATCGAACCGCCCGCTGTCTTGTGCGGAAGGCCGTTTACGATGTGAAGTAAAACAGGCGAAGCTACCTGAAGGGAAGTCTCGACTTGTCACTTGTTTGCAATTACTCTGTTACCTTGTCGCTCTTCATCGTTCTCGATTCCTTTTAAAGGGAGTGCTCTGATGGGCCATCAGAGTGTGACTGCCGCATTAGTGGAAGCCAGAGAGCCAACGTTTCCGAAGTGACAGGAAGGTGACAGAAAAATGACAACCTACTTCAACCTGAAATTGACGGGTACTTGACTCCAAGCAGAATCGTGAGAACGGCAAGCTCGACAGCAATAGCAGCGGTGCAGGCCAAAAGGCGAAATTCCGGATAGGTCCTCAAATGTCGGCGAGTGAGGCGAATTCGATGACTATCCCGGCGGATCCGGTTCGATCCCGATCCGATCATTGACCGCGTTGTGGAAGCGCTGTTTGCATCCGAGGTATCGCTCGGTTGTT
>Ga0206941_10167_pt1 | contig 19165 bp, 18 predicted proteins | sample Alteio_BWOrgHeat_9_FD_153251 | JGI IMG/M metagenome (GOLD analysis project Ga0206941, IMG submission 153251) | Enriched cells from forest soil in Barre Woods Harvard Forest LTER site, Petersham, Massachusetts, United States -... | ecosystem: Environmental > Terrestrial > Soil > Temperate forest >...
CGAGCGTGATATTTGTGTCTCGAAATCCGTTGGGCAAATTTTCCGTGCCGCCGCCCGGTGTTCCCGGTTTGCTGGGCTTGATGGAGACAATTTCATAGACCTTCGGCTTCGCGCTCGAACTCGCGGGAGCCTGGTCCTGTGAAGCACTGCCGAGAGCAAAACCAATGACGAGTAGTTCAACGAGTATTCGTGGAAGCCTCATCTCACCGCCTCAATAGGGCAAATTTCGGAACGCCTTCGCAACAACCAGCCAGTCTACCCTTCGCGTTGTTCATTGGCTTGTGGCCAAACTGTACATTACCAAACGGTAAAGTAAGTGTAGGTCACTCTCCTGTAGCCAAGGTTTTCCGATAGAAGCCGGATGTCAATGACTCGCCTTGGGACTGGAAATCGTCCCGTCGATACACGTGTCTCCAGCCTCCGTTCCGTCCACTTCGACTCGATCTCCACTGGCCACCGGGCGTCGAGTCGAAGTGAAAATTCATGTACAGCGACGCGGACTGGATTGTCGGTCGTACAAGCGCAGTTTGCGCACACCTACCATCTGGATCTCGCCTCAGAGTGAGCGGCATGTATTTGCCTCACTGACCTGGAGGTGAATCTCGTGTTTGCCAAAAAGGCCACTAGCAGAAGCAAAGCAATATCAGGTGTTTTCGTCTTAACTATCACCCTGGACCTTGCTTCCGGATGTAACCACCCGGCGACTAATGACCCGTCTGCGATCCGGCACACCATCTTCATCATCAAGGAAAACCGTACCTTCGACACTTATTTTGGTGGCTTTCCCGGTGCCGACGGAGCCACAACCGGTATCGCCTCCACCGGTCAACTCGTCGACCTCAGCCACATGGCAGACTCTTCCACCCTGAACCTCTGTAATAACTGGAACTGCGCTCTGCATGCGGTCGATGGCGGCAAAATGGATCGGTTCGACCAGCCCGCCGGCAACCTCGACGCATACAGCCGTTTGACTGAACAGGACATCCCCAACTACTGGGCCTACGCGCACCGCTTTGTTTGGCGGACCGATATTTCAGCGCTGTGCATGGCCCCAGTTTTCCGAATCATCTTTTCACGATTGCTGCCCAGACTGGAGGCGTCACTGACAATGTTGACAGTTCCAACTTGGGAAGAGATTGCGATGGTAATCCTTCCGGCACCGTTCCTGTTCTGGATGAGCGCGGCAACCTGACCCGCCAATCGCCTTGTTTCGATCTTCAGACTCTGCCGGATCTCCTCGAAGGGGCAGCCATCTCCTGGAAATACTATGCAATAGGTGGAGGGGTCCTCTCGACCATCCGTCACATTTACAAAAGCTCGCTTTTCAAGGAAAGGACGGCCCCTCCGGAGCAATTCGAAGTCGACGTGGTTAGCGGACACCTTCCGGCGGTCAGTTGGCTCCTGCCTCCGGAGGAAATGAGCGAGCATCCTCCAGAAAGCGCCTGCCAGGGCGAGAACTGGACAGTTCGCACGGTCAATGCAGTAATGCAAGGGCCTGATTGGAACTCCACCGCCATCTTCATTGTTTGGGATGATTTTGGCGGCCTTTATGATCATGTTTCGCCGCCCCAACTCGACCGTATGGGCTTAGGCCCCCGCGCGGCGATGCTCGTCATCTCTCCGTACGCCAAGTCCGGACACGTCTCTCACACCGTATACGAGCAGTCGTCCATTCTGAAGTTCGTGGAACGACTCTACAATTTGCCCGCGCTCACTTCGCGCGACCAGTCTGCCAGCGACATGCTTGACAATTTTGACTTCAGCCAGCACCCAGCACCCCCTTTCATTCTTTCTTCTCGCAAGTGCCCTCAGGGGCTGGCCTTGCCCCGCGATCCAAAGGTGTACACCGCTTACGACAACGACTAACTTCGCGCGCCTTCAAAGCTGGTGTTCGGAGGAACCTGCGATGAGAAAAGGTCCTCGGAAACTACCCTTGCTCAATGACGTTCAGACGAACGCTGCGGATGTGAAGACTCCGGGCAGAAATGGAACGGAAAGGCCGCGTCCATGTGGAATAAGCTGCGCCGCGGGACAGACTCTTTCCCGCGAGCCGGGGGTTAGGCTATTGGCGCAATCTTCCATTGTGTGGTTCACTTCATCCCATGCTGCTTCGCCAATTGAACGAATCGCTTCGCCAGTTACCCGCTGGCCGTCGCGCCCTGGCCTTGGTTTGGGGAGCGGCGCAGGGCTGGACCGTTGCCTGGGGCTTCTTGCTTGTGTGCCAGGGCATGATTCCTGCCGGCCAGGCGTTGTTGCTCAGAACCCTGGTAAACCGGCTCGTGCGTACCCCAGAGTGGACTGCCATTGCGCAGCCCGCCCTGGGAATTGCCGGTCTCTGGATACTGGGGCAGGTTTTTTCCAGCTTCCTTTCTTGGGTCCGTGCGGTGCAGGCCGAGCAGGTGCAGGACGAGATCCACCGGCTCATCCACGAGCAGGCCCTTCGTCTTGACCTCGCCTTCTACGACCGCGCAGAGTCCTACGATCAGCTGCACCGGGCACAGGTAGACGCGCTTTCTCAGCCGCTGGCGTTGCTGGAAAACATCGGTTCGCTGGCGCAGAATGGCCTCGCTTTTCTTGTGCTGGCGGGCATTCTCTGGACCTACGCCGGCTGGCTTCCATTGTTGCTGGTTCTAAGCGGAATCCCAGGGTTGGTGCTGGTGGCCCGTTATATCTTGCGCGAACATCAGTGGCGGCAAGAAAACACCAGCCAGGAGCGCCGCACTCGCTATCTCGACTGGCTTATCACAGACCGAAACGCGGCCGCCGAGCTGCGTCTTTTCGACCTGGGAAATTATCACCGCATGGCCTTCGAGACCTTGCGGGGGACTCTCCGTGAAGGAAAGTTGCGCTTGGAACGGCAGGGTGCCGCCGCAGAACTTGGGGCCGGTTTTCTGGCTTGGTCTGGCAGTTTGGCGGGTTTAGGATGGATGCTGCAGCGCACCCTGACCGGAAAAGCGGGGTTGGGGGACCTGTTGCTCTGCTTTCAGGCCTTCCAGCAATCCCAGGCGCTGCTGCGGGCTCTCCTTGAAAGCTCCGGAAAAATCTACCGCAGTCTGCTCTTCGTCGAGAACCTGGACGAATTCTTGAAGTTGGCTCCGCAAATCCTTCCGGGCCCGTCCATGGACCCCGGACTTCCGGTCAAGAATTCCATTCGCTTCGAAAATGTCAGTTTTACTTATTGTGGAAGCCGGCATCGCGCTTTGGATGGCTTCAACCTGGAGATACCCAACGGGAAGGTGGTCGCCTTGGTCGGCCATAACGGCGCCGGCAAAAGCACGCTCATCAAACTGTTATGCCGTTTCTATGACCCTGATAGCGGGCGGATTCTCCTCGACGGCGTCGACCTGCGAGCGTTCAACCCGGCGGTTCTGCGCCGCAGCATCGCCGTCCTCTTTCAAGAGCCGGTGCATTATCATGCTACCGTCTGGGAAAATATCGCCTTTGGCGATCTCGAGCGACTGTACGACCGGCGGCGTGTACACCAGGCGGCCCAGGACTCTGGTGCGCTGGAGCCGGTTGAACGACTTCCCCATGGCTTGGACTCCCTGCTGGGCAAGTGGTTCGGCGGCGCGGAGTTGAGCGGTGGAGAATGGCAGCGGATCGCCTTGGCAAGGGCCTTCTTCCGGCAAGCTCCGGTGGTAATCTTGGACGAACCCACCAGTTCCATGGATTCCTGGGCAGAGCAGGACTGGCTGGGCCGTTTTCGCTCTCTAACCCGAGGCAAGACCGGACTGATGATTACCCACCGCTTCACCACCGCTATGCACGCCGACGTGATTCATCTTCTCGACAAAGGTAAGGTGGTGGAATCGGGAACCCATGCCATGCTGGTGGCCCTGGGCGGCGCCTACGCGGTTTCCTGGGCTGCCCAAATGCAGGAATTAAACACCCGAGACATCGATCATGCCTGAGATGCGGTGGCGGCGGCGAACAAGCCTGCCTTTCAATGAACCAGCCTGTGTGTGTCAGAACTTCCAGGAGGTGGCGACAGGAGAGTTGGAGCCGAAGTTAAATAGCTGATGCACAGTTGTAGGCACTGGTAGGATGCAAGAACTAAGCTGAGAGCCAACTCCTTCAACATCCTCGCGAGAGCGAGAGGGAGGGCGATATGAGACGGTTATTCGCAGCGATAGCCGTATTCTGGATGACCGGTTTTCTGAACGCTCAGGATGACGATATAAATCACAACAATGCCGGGCATATTCCTGTAATTTCGGGAGCCATCGGATATATCTACAATGTGAATGGCGGTGTTCCAGCACTTTCGCCACAGATTAACCCTGTTCTGCTCGTGCCGTTCGGCTCGCATGTTCTGCTCGAGTCCCATACGGATTTCATTGGTTTCTTTCAACGGAAGTACCTGACACACGGACCTTACACAGGTAAGGTTTTCAAGAGTGTTGAATCCGCGCAGGTCGATTGGCTGGCTAATACACATTTGATTGCTGTCGCCGGCAGATACCTCATCCCCTTCGGACTATACAATGAACGGCTGTCGCCGTTGTGGATTCACGACCTACAAGACGGCCCGATCACCTCTGCGATCGGAACACTCCCAGGTGGATCCGGAGATGGAATCATGCTGCGAGGAGTACTCCGCCAAAATCCTTCCTACTCGATTCAATATTCCAGTTATTTTTCAACGAATTGCAATGTGAATCAACTTGAGGCTGCGCGGGCGGCCGGTGGAGACGCCAGCATCTATCTGACCAATAAGCGCCTCGAAGTTGGTGGTTCATATCAGCGGTTCCTTCAGGATCATGAGATCAATAGCGTCGCGACTTACGTCTCCTGGGAACCTGCTCACACACTTCTGGACGTGAAATTCGAATTTGACCGCAGTTACAACGGGTATGGCTATTGGCTGCAGACTGCCTATTCATTCAATCAGACGCCGATAAAGCCCGCCTTCCTTAAGCGCATGCAGTTGGTAGGTCGCATGCAGCAGTTCCGTCCGCTTAATGGCGGCGGAAATAGCCTTCCGCAAGTGAATACCAACCGGATTGATGTAGGACTGAACTACTACATACGCGATGATCTCAGGCTTATTTCCAGTTACGGACGGCAATTCAACTCCCCGACAAACGTGAACATCTGGAACGCGGGATTCACTTATCGCTTTGTTTGGCCACTTTGGCCGGAGAGGAAAAAATGAAACATCGTATTCTTTGCGCGCTCCTAGTTACTTTGCTCTCACTCGGATCAATTGCGGCTCTGGCATTTGAAGTTCAGTCGAGCCCTAACCCTGACGGACAGAAACAAGCCAACAGCGGGTTCGACGCGCAAAAAGCAGGAGAGCGGATTTTCATGGCGAACTGCTCGCGTTGTCACCTTCCGCCCACGAGCATCACACCGCGGACGACGGGAACCATCATCATGCACATGCGTGTCCGCGCCCGCCTCTCGCGGCGGGATGAGCAACTTCTACTCAAGTATATGGCGCCTTAAATATGCTTATGCTTTAATTGAGAAGATGTGTCTTTCCGCCAGGCAGAAATCGCACCCGGTAAGGGCGCAACCCGCAGGATTATGAAGCATTGTCTGATTGTCGCGGTTTTGGTATCGTTGGTTTTTCTTTCCCGAACCAACTTTTGCGACGCGCAAGATCCAACGCGCACCGTCGAGGTCCACGCAAAACGCTTTGCTTTTTCGCCTGCCGAGATAACCGTCAAGAACGGTGAGACAATCAAATTGTTATTGACTTCCGACGATGTCACCCATAGTCTCCTGATTCCCGACCTGAACGTAAACGAGACCATAAAAAAAGGTCATACGACAGAAGTCACAATTACTCCCACGAGAACGGGAGACTTCAAGGGGAAATGCGGTCACTTTTGCGGAACCGGCCATGGCTCAATGGTTTTTGCCGTGCATGTGACGGGAAATTAATGGGATGTCGAATATTCGATTTACCTATCTCGTGTTAAGCGGTGTTGCCTGCCTGATTCTTGCGGCATGCAAAGTTCAGCAGACGGGAAGGACCGAAACGGCGACATTGCAGTGGGTCAAGCACCATGTAACCATAGGCGGGAAGCGCGAGCAGAATCCGCTTAACCCAACAGCCGAGAACATCGAATCCGGCAAGCGAATCTTCGGCTACTATTGCGTAGTATGCCATGGCCGCGACGGCCAGAATACAGGAGTTCCGTTTGCCGCGAACATTTCGCCGCCCATTCCATCCCTTGCATCCGCCGATGTTCAGCGCTACACCGACGGTCAACTCAAATGGATCATTGAGCATGGAATTTCGCCTTCTGGCATGCCTGCTTCGAAGGGGACACTGAACGATGATGAGATGTGGCATATCGTTGTCTATCTTCGGCACCTTCCGCCGGCGGGCAGTTTAGGAGAACCGCGCGCTTACTCCGGCGATGAATATGAGGATGCATCTCCCAAGTAGGCGCGCGGGCTCCACCACCTGCGTTCACAGCCGAGCCGCTTCTCGATTCCCGTACAATCTAAAATCGTGAAGAATGACGGTGACGGGATAAATCCAGTGCTGGCTACGTTTTGACAAACTAGTGACAATTCGTTGACAATTAACCGCCTCTATCGGCGCAGAGTTATATGGCGCAAGGCTTGTTGAATCAGGCATTTGGGGGGCTGACATGAAGAACGTCAGTGGTTATTTGCAGCGAACCCTCGTTTTGCTGGCAGTTCTCACCTCAAGTGGTCTTCGAGCGCAGGCCCCTGGGACCGGCGCTATCGCGGGCGAAGTATCGGATCCTTCTGGTGCTGTCCTGCCTAATGCTCACGTCTCGGTCGTTTGTAAGCAGACTGGTTTCAATCGGATGACAACGACAACGGCGGAAGGATCGTTCCGAGTACCGCTTCTTCAACCCGGAGATTACTCAGTTGTGGTGGACGCCGCAGGATTTAAACAGCATTCTCTGCCTTCCGTTTCTGTGACAGTAAGCGAAACGGTTGAGTTAAAGATCAAGCTCGAACTCGAAACCGTCAAATCCCAGGTGGGTGTTACGGCTTTCACCGAGTTGGCACAAACCGAAAGCTCGGCGCTCGGCCACGCGACAAATGAGGAAACGATCGCAGCACTTCCTCTGGCGAATCGCAATTACACCCAGATCCTGGCTCTTTCTCCGGGAGTCCTCGTCGAGCTCCCAAATGCCTCGGCCCTCGGGAGAAATAACCAGAACGTTTCGGCGAATGGGGCCAGAACTACCTCAAACAATTTTCAGTTTAACGGCATCGATGCGAACAACCTCGCTCAAAACTCGGCTTCGGGATATCAATCCGAGGTAGGCGTTGCCGTCCCGGCCCCAGATGCAATTGCGCAGTTTAAAGCGCAGACGGGAAATTACGACGCGGCCTACGGAAGGGGAGCGGGTGCGAATGTCGACGTCATTGGCAAAACGGGAACAAATCAGTTTCACGGAGACGCGTGGGAGTTCTTCCGCAATGATGTATTGAACGCCAACGACTTCTTCTCAAAAAGAAACGGCCAGCCAAGACCTGTTCTAAAGCAGAACCAATTTGGCTTCACATTCGGCGGTCCAATCGTAAGAGATAAGACATTCTTCTTCGGTTCCTACCAAGGCACGATTCAGCGAAATGGAGATTCCAACTTGTCTTTAGTGACAGCCATTTTGCCACAACTAACAAATGATCGATCCGCTCCAACACTGGGAGCACAATTCTGTCCTGCCAATTACCCTACTAACCCCGGCTATCTCACCGCAGCCGGTGGCGTTCAGGTTTTGTGCGCCGGGTCCAATATCAACCCAGTGGCGACTGCCCTGTTGAACTTCAAATTTCAAAATGGACAATATGCGATTCCGAGTCCACAGGTAAATCTTACCAATGTCCCTGGGCAGCTCCCGATTGGCGAATCTACATTCTCGATTCCGGCACAGTATCATGAGGACCAGTTCACTCTCAATCTCGATCAGGCCTTCTCTGAAAGGAACGAACTCTCGGCCAGGTTCTTCTATTCGCATGCTCCTACAGTCGAACCATTTTCACCGTATGGCGCCACTGTGCCTGGCTGGGGTACGGATGAGACGGACCAGAATCTGATGTTCGTTTTATCGGACACCCATATTTTCAATCCCGACCTTGTTAACGTTGCCCGTTTTGGGTATATGAGATTCCACGGCTATGCGGTCATTGCCCAACCGATCAATGCATCGGATGTCGGAATGGCAACACCCACTGGGCTCCTGCCGGAAACTCCGGGCTTGGTAATCAACGGGTTATTTACGATCGGCACCGCTGGGCAACCGTATTACTTCCAGAACACAAATACTTTTGTCTGGCAGGATACTGTATCTCTGACTCATGAAAAGCACAATTTTCGATTTGGGGCCGAAGCCAAGCGGCATCAGGTGGATGTGGATGTCCCTTATGTAATTGATGGATTCTTGTTCCTGTTTGGATTTCCGGACCTGTTAGTGGGGCAAAGCGCAGCACAAAATGGCGGCGCCATGAGTAATATTTTTCAGAGCACTGCTTCGTCAGGGTCTTTTCGTAAAGACGAGCGATATACAGATGTCGCCGGATTCCTCCAAGACGATATCAAGCTGACGCCGCGGCTGGTAATCAATGCAGGCTTGCGCTATGAGATATTCGGTCCCCCATCGGACATTCATGGACGTCTGCCCACCTTTGATCCTTCAATCGCTTCTCACCCTGCGCCGCCTGAGGGCACCTTCAGCGGGTTCATTCTGCCCGCTAACTATTCTGGCCCGATTCCGGAAGGATATATGCAATCCTCATATTCTGGGATGTGGAGCGGCGACTACAAGAACATCTCTCCCCGCTTTGGCTTTGCGTTTCGATTGTCCGATAACCCAACTCTTCTATTGCGTGGCGGATATGGAATCTATTTCGACAGGCTATCCGGTGAGCTTGCCGAGCAGAGTGTGGGTCAGCCTCCATTTTCACTCACCCAATCGCTGCAGGGCGGCCAAAACGGTGCGGCAACTTTGCAACAGCCATATATTCCCCCCCTGCCGCCAAACTCGAGTTACCCGATCTTCATCCCACGCACACCTGGCGGAGCATTGTCTCTGGCGGCGGTCTCACCGCGACTGAGTAGCCCTTACCTGCAGGAGTACAACCTCAACATTCAATACGAATTTGCGCGGGACTTTCTCTGGGAGGTAGGATACGTTGGTTCAACATCTACCCACATCGCGGGATGTGTCCAATTTAATCAGGCACTGTTAGCCAGCCCCGGAAACCCAGTTAATGGACAAACAACAAATACAATCGAAAATCTAGTCCAGCGACTTCCTTATGCGGGTATCGCGCCGGGATCCTATATTTGCCAGACAACATTCAATGCGAACTACAACTCCCTACAGACCAGCATCAGCAAAAGATTGACCCACGGCCTCGAGTTCCTAGCTAGTTACACCTGGTCGAAATCGCTCGATTACATCAGTGGTTTAGGAAATTCTTCAAGCTTCGAATTGAGCTTTCTGTCCAATGATCAAACCAACGCCCGTCAGGCCCGCGGACTGGATGACCACGATCGTGCTCATCGCGTTGTTCTAAGCCTGGTCTATGAGATTCCAGGACTCCAAACACGACTATCTGTTATGCGTCGTATACTTTCTCAGTGGCAGCTGTCGAGCGTGCTTGTTGCACAATCTGGCAGCCCTCTCACGGCAAAGGATAGCTCGGCGGGCACGATCTATGGAAATCTGGCCGGCTTTTCCAGAGCTGAATGTACCGGGTTGAATCCGGCGTCCTCCGGATCTGTGTATTCCCGCCTGAATGGCTATTTCAATCCCAAAGCATTTACTTCACCGCCTGTGATCGGCGACGGAACTGGTTTTGGTAGTTGCTCAGTAGGCTTTTTACGCGGGCCAGACCAGCGCAACATTGACCTGGCTCTTCAACGCGCTTTTCCCGTCAACGAACGCAGCCGCCTTCAATTCCGAACCGAGTTCTTCAACTTGACTAATACGCCGACTTTCGGCCAGCCTGTCACTGATTATGCTGCGGGAGCCGCATTTGGTCTAATTTCGTCCACCGTTTCCAATCCGCGGATCATTCAATTTGCGTTGAAATACGAGTTCTGACAATGAACCCGCGCGAGCTAGAGGCTAACCAATTGCAAACCATGAGGGGTCAGATTTCCGACATGGAAGAACCGGCAGTTCCAAATGCAATAGGAACAATCACAATCGCAGCCCCGCTACCTCACGAATGTGCTGCACCCGCCTGCGGCGACCCTTTGCTTCGCAATGCGCATCTACCCTTGCGGTCGGTGTTCCATCCAATGGGTTTTTCTGTTGACGTCATTACAAACTCAGTCGAGGTACTTGCAGCTGCAGAAGCGAGTTGGGGTCGTTTTAAGAAGGTATTTTCCGAACGCACGGTAGAGTTACGTTTTGGGGTCATAGACGACGGCTCCAACAAGTGTCCGCCCGAAGCAATCTACCGAGCACATCGGAATCTCAGGTCTATAAACGCCGATTCAAATAACTTTTGCATCTGTGATCTCAAAGAAGGCTTCGCATTTTCGTGGCTGACGCGCGTTGCCGTAGAGCAACAACACTATTTCCGCTACTACTTTCTTGAACCTGCTGCAGCTTTTTTTTTAATAGATTCTCCATCTGTGACGCTTATTCACGCAGCCTGCGTAGAGATGGAAGGACGTGGGGTTCTGCTTTGCGGAGACTCAGGCGCAGGAAAATCTTCTCTTGCGTTTGCCTGTGCTCGCGCGGGGTGGACATATCTTTCAGACGACCTCGTTTGTCTTGTGCAGGGTCGCGAAGATCGGATCGTAGTTGGCAACCCCTACATGTTTCGCTTTCGCGATTCTGCTGCACATCTATTTCCCGAGTTGCAAGGAGAAAGTATTGCGGCGCGCGTAGCGGGGAAGCCAACGATTGAATTTCCGTCCGGACGCATACCGGAGATGACTATCGCGGAGAGATGCCCCATTGATTACATCGTCTTTCTTAATCGACGAGAGCCGGATCAACCTGGTCTTGTACCGTTCCCCCGCGATATGGCACGGCAATGGTTTGAGCAAGGAATCTCCGCCGACGAGCTTCGAGAGGCACGGCTTGCCGCGATTCGCAACCTACTCGCCGCGGAGATACTAGAGTTGCGTTACAGCGATCTGGACAGGGCTGTGAGAGACCTCGAAGAGCTGGTCGTCAAGGAAATCTGACAATTTCTATGAATTCAACCTATGACATCAGCGGAAAGATGATGACGCGCAATATCCCAAAAGAGGTCCTAGCGCTCTTCCAAGCTCTACAGCTAAGTAGCGCGCAGACTGCACAACTGCGCGGTCTAAATGATTTGGAATGGAAGTCTCTTCTCTCATTCTGCGAAATGTCGTATCTTACCATGCCGCTATTGCAAGCCCAGAATGATGGGTTTCCGAGTTGGGTGGTGGAACATCTCGAAAGAAATGCAACAGACAACGCGAGGCGCTTCGACAGGGTAAAAGCAACATATCTAGAAGTCGCGAAAGCGTTGGAAAACTCAGACGTTCAGTATGTAGTAATGAAAGGATTTGCCAAATGCCCGGAATATGTGAGTGATCCTCGGCTCAGACTGCAGACAGACATTGATCTGTACTGTCCTGGTGATGTAATTCGCCAGGCACATTCTGCGTTATCGGCGATTGGCTACCGTCCTAATCAGACAGTGGACTACTACAGTCATGCCGACCATTTGCCAACCCTGTTTCGCGATGAGGTTTGGACGTGGCGCGGGAACGCATTCGATCCTGAGATGCCGCTGCCCGTCGAGCTTCATTTCTGTCTTTGGAATGTGAAAACTACCCACTTCTCTGTTCCAGATTTAGATGGTTTTTGGGGAAGACGTGTCATGCGGTCCTTGGATGACTTAACATTTCCCACGTTTTGTGAGGTAGATGGCTTGGGCTACTATGCCCTTCACACGCTCCGAAATCTTCTAAGCGGAGAACGGGTGACACGTGATGCATATGAGTTAGCCGTGTTTTTACATCGCCATGCACAGGATACATCATTTTGGACAACTTGGCGTGAACACCACAATGACACTCTGCGCTCGATCCAGGCGATCACATTCTGTCTTGCCAAAGCATGGTTCTGCTGCAATACCTCCCCGGAAGCAGCGGTAGAAATGAATAATCTTTCACCTGCAATCCAGAAATGGTTCCGCAACTTTGTATATTCTCCGCTGGAAGGAATGTTCCATCCTAATAAAGACCGTGTATGGCTTCATATGAGCTTGCTCAACTCATCGAAGGAGAAACGGTCTATTTTACGTAGGGCACTGTTGCCGGCGCGACTTCCCCCTGTTAAGACGCCTGACGTGGATTTTGATGAATACGGACTAGCCAGAAAAGACTGGCCTATTCATCCGCATATTAAGTACCTCTTCTACTTCGTCTCTCGGTCCGTGTATCACGTGCGCGTTCTTCCATCCACGTTATGGCATGGCTTTCGCTGGTGGGCCTCTCAACGTCAGTTGGGAGGACAGTTCTGGATATTCTTAGCAGCATCTTTTTTTTTGACTTGGGCCTTTCCATTTATTTCTTCTTATTCAATCTCTTCCTGATCGGTCATGGATTTACTGAGAAGACGTTGGGTTTCTTGACCAGCGCTATGGCTGCGGGAAATATCGCCGGTACAATCCCCGCCGGTAAACTTGCAAGAAAACTTGGCTTGCAAAAAGCGCTACTGGTCTTTTTCATCCTTGCGACGGCCATCTTCGTTATGCGGTCATTTACCTTGTCTCACACCTTTCAATTGGTTCTCGCCTTCCTGGCCGGAATGACTCTTTCGACGTGGGCAGTGTGTCTTTCTCCCACTGTTGCTCAGCTCACGAACGAGCGTACGCGGCCATTCGCCTTCAGTCTGGTCTTTTCTACTGGTATAGTGATTCCCTCTCTAGGTGGTCTTGCTGGTGGCATTCTGCCTGGGTGGTTGGCGCAGACTGCCCTACCGATCCACTCACTCGAACCGATTCAAGTGGTGATACTAGCCTCATGCGGGATTTTGGGGATGGGAATTTGGCCAGTGCTGAAGCTCCAGATCGGACGCGCACCTATTCTCACCAAAACCCGACGCACCTTCAATCCGTTTCTGCTCCGTTTCCTTCCTGCGATCGCGCTTTGGAGCATGGTGGATGACTCTTTCAGCCCATTCGCGAATGTCTATTTTGCGAGGCATCTGCAAATGTCATTGCCTCGGATTGGCCTGACTTTCTCACTTGCACAGCTCGCGCAAGTGCTCGCAGTCTTGGCGGTACCCCTTGCATTTCGAAAATTCGGTCTGGTGGCCGGAATCACTTATATGCAAATGGCGACGTCGCTTGCGCTCGCCTCCCTTGGTATGGCCCACCGAGCAACCACCGCCGCTTTCATCTATGTGGCCTATACAGCTTTCCAATGTGGTGAACCCGGAATGTACAGCCTGCTCATGAGCAGAGTGCCCGCGGAAGAGAGAAGCAGCGCTTCTGCACTGAATGCATTTGTGATGTCCTGTTCTCAAGCAATAGCGGCAGGATTGGCCGGAGCATCGATTGCGCGGTTTGGTTATCCGCCGGCACTGTGGGTTACGTCCGCAATTTCATTGGCCGCTGCCTGCCTTTTCTGGCGTTTACCTCGCTCTGCGAATCCGGAACATAGCCTGCGCGGTTAGTTGTAGTGGGATGACCGACAACGCATCAACGGACGCAGTGTATAAGTCGTTCCCGACAAATGTGGAAGCGCGCGCCGGGTGACCTTGCGGAGTACTGCCGACGCTCACAACGACCTGGGTGGTTCCAGATGCTGGATTCACGATTTTCAAACCACAGGGTAGTGTCCACCGGTCGAGAACAAAATGAAGAAAAAGGTTGCTCACAACGGGTGAAATCGGACCGCCCTGAGAGGGTGTTTTGAATTTTGTGTAAAGCGTTTGTTCCTCGATACTGGAGGAACGGATGGGAATCGACAAAGAGCTATATATAATCGATAAATTGCTGGCCGACTACAAGGGTCCGGAGGATCTGATCGGCGAGCAGGGTCTGCTGAAACAACTGACGAAGGCGTTGGTGGAGCGAGCGATGCACGCCGAGCTGAGCCACCACCTGGGGTATGAGAAGCACGACTCCGGCGGCAAGGGCAGTGGCAACTCGCGCAACGGAACAAGCACCAAGACGCTAAAGGGAGGCGGTGATCGAGGTTCCTCGGGGCCGCAATGGCACCTTCGAACCGAAGATCGTACCCCGCCACCAGCGCCGTTTCAGCGGCTTCGATGACAAGATTCTGTCGATGTACGCGCGGGGGATGACAACGCGGGAGATCCAGGGTCATTTGCAGGAGATCTATGGGGTGGAGGTTTCTCCGTCGCTGATCTCGGAGGTCACCGATGCGGTGATGGAAGAGGCGAAGGCCTGGCAGACGCGACCACTTGAACCTCTGTATCCGATTCTGTTTCTTGATGCCTTGATGGTGAAGATGCGGCACGAGGCCGGGTGGAAAACCGCGCGGTCTACGTGGCCATTGGCATCGATCTGGACGGACGCAAGGACGTACTGGGGCTTTGGACTTCGGCCAACGAGGGCGCCAAGTTCTGGCTTCAGGTGCTGACCGAGTGCGTAACCGTGGGGTGAAGGACATCTACATCGCCTGTGTTGACGGGCTGAAAGGCTTCCCTCAGGCAATCGAAAACGTGTTTCCCCAGGCGCAGGTGCAGTTGTACGCGCCGGGTGAAAAATAGACGCCCGCCTCGCGACGGCAGCCCTTGCATCATTGCTAACCCTTACCTCCATCAGGTCGGGTAGAGGACGTTCACCTCCAAGCTATCGAACATGCCCGGCGCACAACGAAGCCGCTGGCCCGGTGCGCACTGCGTGGTTGCGTGAGCGCCCATCGGCTGGCGAAACCTCCGCGCGTGCTCCAAATTCGACGACCTGAGAATCTCACGCGCTGTTTATTATCAGGCGTGATGACAGAGCAGCGAGGCGCGCTTTTTTTGATATGAAATATCAATAAGATGGTCCGGATGTCGAACTGTAATCCCGTCTCTGTGCGGATCAACGAGCCCCGAATCCGCCCATCTCGATAAAACCCGACTCACGGTGAAAAGCGTTGTGCCCGTCATTTGGGCGAGTTCCTGTCGCCGAAGCCGCAATTCAATGCCGAGTTTGCTCTGCTTTCCGATCGATTTACACAATCTCCGCAACAGAAACGCCAGGCGGCCCGGAACGCTTTCGGTCGCGATTTCACAAAACCTTTCTTCGAGCTCATACAAACGAGCGGTCAGAATCCCTTCCAGGTTGGCTTTGATCTGTGGATGCCTAGCGAGAATCAGTTGAATGTCTCTGCGGTCCCAGACCAGTGTGTCGCATTTTTCCATCGCGCAGGCTGCACAGGATTGAATGTAGCCGAAACCTCCGGCATGCACGCCAACTGCATCTCCACAACCAATCAACCAGAGAATGACCTCATTCCCGTTTGAAGTCACCTGGGTTAATTTGACTCTGCCGCTTTGAACTAAAATCCACCTGTCGATCGTCTGACCTTGAGAAAACAGCACTTCATTACGGATGAACGTCTTGCTTTTCGCATACTGAAGGGCCTCGCTGCATGCCTGCGAAGACAGGCCTGCAAACAGCGCGGAATTGCGCAAACGCTCAACTCGCTTGTCGAACTCGGTCCGAGTGAAGGAGTCTGTGCATGCCTGAGGAAAGAACGCGACGCTCGACAAATCTACAACGTGTATCATGCTCTCTCCAAATCCGAATCGAAAATGCGATGCGCACACACATGGTTCTACACTACCGATCGCGCGGATTCGTCAGGCAGGTGTAATACATTTGTCAGTATTTGCAGATGACTGGCTCCGAAGAGCAGTGATTCACCTTGACCCTTGCGATATTTGCTCATCTGTACATTTCGCTCGACGGCAATTGTAACGGGCCGAACAGTCGACAATTAAATCCTAAACCTGAGGCAAAAACTTGAAGGCGATCCTGCGGGGCCCGTTCAATTCTGCACAGTGCGCGGAGCCGGGTACCGATTTGTTCTGGTGCCTGACAGAGAATCCTTGAAGATTTGAGATAGAACAACCGTCATCCGGTGCAAATGACAATCCCGTCATTTCTAACTGCCGACGGGACGAATCTGCTTCAAGCGCTCGGTCGGAAGTGTTCCGAAGCTTGGTACAGTCCGAATTCGACATTGGAAAGTGAACCGATGAAAAAAGAACGACAATCCAGTGACACAGCCAAATGGCCGCCGGCGTAAGATGAGCTTCGGAATCAGAGGCGGAGTTGTTTCGTGCTGAACCGCCTCTGTGCACAAGGAGGTCAAAGCATGAATGAAATTCGTCGAATGCCAGCCCCGATCGGACTGTTCGGGCTCCTAGTGTTACTCACTATGGGCTGCGTGCCATTCGGCCTCGCTCAGAGTACTGACCCTGATACGGTCACCACGCTCGGATCGACAGTTCCGGCAAACGGAGATGTGAATCCCTATGGAGTAGCACGCGTCCCGCGCACCCAGGGGCGTCTAGTGGAAGGAAACTTTTTGGTAAGTAATTTCAACAATGCTGCAAATCAACAAGGCACAGGCACAACGATCGTGCAAATGCAACCAAACGGATCCATGCAACTGTTCGCCCAAATTGATCCGAGCATGGTTTCCTGTCCCGGCGGCGTCGGCCTCACAACTGCATTGGTGGCGCTTCGGAGCGGTTTTGTAGTCGTCGGAAGTTTGCCCACCACAGATGGAACCTCTGCAACAACAAAAGCCGGATGTCTCCTCGTGCTCGACAGCAACGGAAAAGTAGTGAAGACCATTTCAGGACATCACCTCAACGGCCCATGGGATATGACAGCGGTGGACGTTGGCGAAGTGTTTGTCCTTTTTGTTACCAATGTCCTGAACGGCACGGTGGCCGGGGGAGGAAACATCGTGAATGAGGGCACGGTGGTTCGGCTGCTGTTTGTCGTGGACGACGGAGCACCGCAGTTGCTCAACAGTTCGGTGATTGCATCCGGTCTTCCCGAGCGCACCGATCCGGCGGCCCTCGTGATTGGACCTACCGGCGTGGCATTCGACTGGAAGACCGGCGACCTCCTTGTAGCTGACAGCTTGGACAACAGAATCGCCGCTATTCCGAATGCTCTGTTTCGCACGCAAGTTGCCGGTAAGGGCCGAATCGTTTCGGCGGGAGGAGCACTGAATGATCCGTTGGGCGTTTCGTTGGTTGGCAGCAATCTATATGTTGCAAATGGAAATGACGGGAATATCGTTCAAGTGAATATCAGGAATGGCAAGCAGGTGGATGTCGATCTGGTCGATAGTTCTGGGGGACCCCCTCCTGGAGCTGGCGCTTTGTTTGGACTATGGGCGCTGCGTGGCGAAGTTTACTTCGTAGATGACGCTACAAACACATTCAACTTGTTACATTGAGTACCTAAGCCCTGTTCGAAAAGCTGAGCCTCGTTTCGGCCCGCTGGTGTCCACTAGCTCGTTTGTCGCAGACTCGGATGCGTGTTCGTCCGGTAAACAGCCGAAGCGCACGCGAAATAGCCGGATGAGGCTTCGTGTTTCACCAGTCTCAATCAACGCCGGTAGATCACTCCCACAAATTAGCGCGGGAATTCGCAAGGAGCAAATTCGAAGTGGAGTGCTTCTCCTGCACGGGTGAAGACCTGAACCCTATCGGGGCTTCGCCATGGCGCGGATTCGAGAACCGTTCGAAGCAGCCCAGGATCGCAGAAGTTCAGGCCAGCGATGAAAATGAGGCTTTCAAGGTGCTTCCCTCGCGCCCATCTGCTCACTTCCACAAATTCACCTGAGCTCGCGAATTCCCGCACGCGACGGTTGATAAACTCGATCGCCGGATAAGTCTCCGTCTCCTTCAGCTGTTCGATAACCGAAGTCGTTACAATGACAGCCGTCACCGCACTCATCAGGACTCCTTACCGCACCGCGCCCAATATGCGCGTGCCAGGTTCGCTGGCAGGCCCCTTCGGCGGCCAGTCAGACCTTCGGTGGGTTCGCGGCGTGGCCTCAATTTAAGCAGCTCCCCTGCCACGTATCCTGCGGTTGTTCCGTCCGTGAAATCCACGATCAAGCCATCGCCGCGATCCTTTTTAACCGTAAGTATCTGAATTGGTTCAGCCATGGCAACACCTTACTGCAATCGTGGTCAAAGGTCTGTATCGCTTTGCTCAATGGTTTCCGGCTGAATTAAGATTCCCGCATGCCAGCAATGTGCTTCACAAAGAAGGGTTCTGACCCGCCCGTTTGTGGCGTACATGATGTTCGGCTGATAGAGCGTCAAACTTCCAGCCAGGACGCCTTTGGGGAGTTGGGAACTTCCCAATCCTGGTTTGCCCGCTGAGTGGGTGAGTCGTCAGATATAGCTCCTGATATGGAGTGACCTGTCAACCCCTGCACATTCGTGGTGTTGTTTTTGTCGTTGCTTTCGCCGTTGATCGAGGACTGAGGATGAGCAAGCTGAGAAGGGTCGAAGAGTTGTTTGCGAGTCGGCATTCTAATTTGAATGACCTGGAAGTGCTCGCGTGTCAGCGTGGCGTTGCGTTCAGTTATCTTGATATTGGCATGGCCAATTACTTTCGAAGATAAAGGACGCCGCAAATGCGCTGGCTTTATACAGCAATCATCGCCTCGTCGGCTATACTCATGCGCGGGGAGGCGATTGGCCAGGCTGTTGATGTATCGCTCTATGGAGCGACACCTAACTCCGGTCACAACAGCAGTCCAAGCGTTGCGAGAGCGATCGATTTTGCTTTACGCCACCATCGTTCCAAGATATTGTTCAAACGAGGAAGGTATGACTTTTGGCCCCAGGGTGCCGTTATACGCCACCTTTTTATCTCAAACCATGATGGAGTGGCCGAGCGCGCGGTTGCCATATCAATCGAACACGTCAGCGGCCTCGAACTTGATGGCAACGGATCGGAATTTGTCTTTCATGATTCCATGCTTCCTATTGTTATTTCGCATTCGGACCGGGTAACTCTGCGTAATTTTTCGATAGATTATGCAAGCCCGCACATTGTGCAGGCAAAAGTAGTCAGCAAGAACGATGATTTTGTCGATCTCCATATAGATAATCCCACGTCCTACAGAGTGAAAGACGATCACCTGTTCATTTTGGCTGAGGACGACTCTCCTGGATCAGAACGGGTCGCGCGGGGAAGTGTCGTCTTTGATCCCGAGGCAAAGTGG
>Ga0206941_10168_pt1 | contig 19157 bp, 16 predicted proteins | sample Alteio_BWOrgHeat_9_FD_153251 | JGI IMG/M metagenome (GOLD analysis project Ga0206941, IMG submission 153251) | Enriched cells from forest soil in Barre Woods Harvard Forest LTER site, Petersham, Massachusetts, United States -... | ecosystem: Environmental > Terrestrial > Soil > Temperate forest >...
TATCACCCGGAAGACTTCCTGCGGCAGCTACGACGGTGTCTTGAATTCCTAATTGGGAATTGAGTTTTGCTAGAACTTCCGCTTGAGAGATTTCGACTGAGTTGTTCTGTCCATTGAGTATCTTAGTGCGTACGTCTATCCACTTGTTTTTTTCACAAGCAATATCTTCCTGATAGAACGGTGAGATTTGGAAATTCTTTTCCGCTAAAGATTTTCGCAAATAGGACAGAGCGAGTTTGCAATCACTCACTATAGGAAAAGAAGCGTATTTGTGTGCATCTCGTGAATCGACATTGATACTGACAAACTGCGCAGAGGGGTTTGCAAATTGAGTTCCCGAAGCACTTGTAAAATCACTGAGTCGTGTTCCTAGTGCAATAATAAGATCGGCTTGTGCAGCTATACGATTTGCACTTTGTGTTCCTGTAACTCCAAGGGCTCCGAGGTTCTGTGGGTGAAGATGCGAGAGACACGCTTTGCCTGCTTGTGTTTCTGCACAGGGAATTTTTGTATATGCGCAGAATTCTGCAAGCTCTTCTTCTGCCTCACTGTAAATAACTCCACCACCTGCAATGATAAGAGGTCTTTTTGCTTTATGAAGACGTTCTAGCAATTCATTCAAGGCAAAAGAACTGGGAGTCATACGAGGAATATACGAAACGCGTTCTTCAAACAATTCAGCAGCAAACTCTCCTGCTTCTGCCTGAACATCTTGAGGAAGACACAGTGTTACCGTTCCTGTTTCGCTTGGGGAACATAATACGCGCATGCTTTCGTAAAGGCTTTCGGGAAGCTGTTCCCACCTATAAATGCGATCCCAAAAACGAGAGACGGGTTTAAAACAATCATTTACGGACATGTCGAAGGAACTCGGATTTTCTAACTGTTGAAGAACCGGACCTCTCTGTCTTTTTGCAAAAATATCTCCGGGAAGAAGCAGTACCGGTAGGCGATTGATCGTTGCACCTGCTGCAGCTGTCAGCATGTTTGTGGCACCAGGGCCGATGGAGGACGTGCAAGCGAATGTAGACATGCGTCGGTTCTGTTTTGCATAGGCTGCAGCAGCGTGTACCATCGCTTGTTCGTTGCGAGCTTGGTAGTATGTGAAGGAAGGGATTTCTTCTAAGGCCTGACCGAGTCCTGCAACGTTGCCATGACCGAAAATTCCCCACATTCCTGCGAAAAATTTTGTTCTTTTTCCATCCCGTTCAACATATTGATTGTTCAGAAAATGAATGATGGCTTGCGCCACTGTGTATTTTTTTTTGGTGCCACGCATTTCGAGAAAACTCCCCTTGAATTTGCGTGCACAGTATTGGTTGGGATAGATGAGAGTTTGATAAGAGAGGAGCTTGGAATTTCGCTACTGTGCTTGAACAGCACTTTGATCTTGCTGCTCCTGAGGAAGAACGTGTTGCATGCACTGAGGGCATCGAGCATGGGTAGTGAAGTGTTGATAGAGACGATCTCCTAATCCCAAAGCAGTGATTTGATAAGCTTCATGGAACAGAAAGTACTCTAAAGAGTTAGCAATGGTTTTTGCTTGACTACTGAACGCTTCTTCAAAGTTTTGAGTTTGCTTTTCCATTCGAAGTTGCCGTTCAATTTGCTTGTATCGAGGGGTTGCTACCCAATCCCCTATTACAGTTTGCATGTCCAAGGGCCAGAAACTCAAATAGTGTTGTTGAAAACAATCCTTGGTGTTGTGAAAGCTGTGACTACAAGGAAGTTGCATAACATCTTTCTTCAAAGGTTCCCAACAGATTCCACACTTTTCGTAAGCATCATCAGGAAGGTTTGCTTCTGCTTGTCTCGCTAAATAGTAGCTGAATCCTTGACGTAGAAGTATAGCTCCCAGAATAATTCCACTTGTTGCCAAAATCATTTTCCACGGAAGACGTGCAAGAATAGTGCGAGTGTGTTCAAACGAACTGTGTTGACTAGGAAAGAGATTGGGGATTTTGGAAGTTGAAGTCTTTCCATTCTCTACAGCAAGATCATAAGCTGTCATTCCTTTGATTTCGATGTTGGTATCGGCATCGGAATTCAAAAGGAGTTCCACAAGGTCATCATGACCTGCATGAGCTGCTTCCATAAGAGGAGTTGCTGTAGATTTTGCGTCGACATCACGGAAGTTCACATCCGCACCCGCGTTCAAAAGAAGGTCTGCAATTCTAACGTAACCTTTTCGTGAACATTCGAGAAGCGTTTTGCCAAGAGTCTTGAGTGTGTATTCGTGAACTTCGAGAAGATACTGAACAGTACTTCTAAATCCATGCTGAGTCGCTTTGTGAAGAGCAAGATCAAAAGCAGCATTGTTTTTTACATAAGGAAGAAGGGTTTTCAAATTTTGCAGGTTTCCTTCTTGTGCTGCACTGATGAAGTTTTTACTGATGAAGTTTTTTTCTATGTCTGTAGTTTTAGTGGTTGTTGAAAAAGAAAGGCTGCTTGTTGCTAGCAAACACCACATAACCAGAAACTTAACGAGAGTTTTCATACGGAATCTCCGATTTTTTTTAGGGAATTAAAGGATGCTTTTTATAGCACGAGTAGGGGGAATGGTCAACGCTGTGTGCTGTTTCAGATGGGGACTTAGTGCGAAATGTAAGATACTGAAAACAAGATGATTTTCTAGTGAAAAAAGTGAAGGAAAGGTATTTTAATATGGAGAATTAGACACTGGTCTCAGATATTTTCTTCAATGCTTTCTTCGCAAGACGTAATTTCTTCACAAACTCCCTTTTCAACAAAGTTAACTTCCTGGAGAACTATTGTGGGGTAATAGGGGGTGTCCTTTGTGCCATCGCTCAAACCGATCAATAGTATATGATCGTCCGGTTTCTTTGAGAACTTTGATATGACTTGGGATACATGTCCGTGGTCCCATTTTCGTCCACGCTTTGAGACTTTTCCATCCAAACTTAGAAAAACTCGGGAGACATTGTTTCCGTCTTTCAAAAGAACGTCAAGTCCACCTCTTATTGTGAACGACATTTTAATTTCGTAGAGCTTCCCCATATGGGTATCATCTTTTGTTAGAATTTTTAAATACGAATTTGCGTAAAGCGATGATGAAAAAAGACTGAATGCAAGAATGCCTTTAACAAGATTTCTCATACTTTCTCCGAAAAATGTTTGGGAGAAGATATTAAATCCAAGATGAAAATCCATTAAACTTGCTTGCATCTTAGACCGGTCTTAGCTATTCGAACCCAGCGATTTATTTTTCCTAGGTGCTTAGAAAATCATCATGTATGAAGCTCATGCCTAAGAATGAGTCTACTAACCTATGGATGGAGATAATGTGCGAAAGATATGTGTGGGGATCTTTTTATTCCTTTGTTTAAGCAATACAGCAATATCAGCGTCGGAAATAGGAACTGTACAAGAAGCCGTGAATGCTGCGCTTAACAATGCAGAACCTGACTATCTGCAAACACTTATGAATGAATTTACGCAGCAGGTTTATGAATTCACATTGGAAAACGATATGCACACACCACGAAAACAAATAGCGTTGTATGTTGCAATTACGAGCCTTCTTGAAGATCTGTATAGAATTGCGGAATCCATATCGGGAACTGACCTTGAGGGTTTCCCAAGCAAGAGCGCTTGGGGTCTTGCGACAAAAGTATTTTCTCAATTTCATTTTCGCATGCATGGACTCGTGAATGTGAATGAGAGCAAAGAATACGCATCGCGTTTTGCCCATGCAGCCTTAAAGAATTATCTTGCCTCAAGAGGGACATGTTCCCCAGAACAAAGCAAGGCTATTTTGTTTCGCGTGTCCGAACTCAAATTGCTTCAGTTTCTTATGGATAGCAAAACACTTCTCGCACATAGCTTTGTATACTCACAAAATTATATAGGGAACTTTGACGATTTTACAAACCCCTTTGAGAATATTAGAGCTTTGCAATCATTCGAACTAAGCAACTACGGATTTTTGGAGGAAAATTCTTCGCATGATGCAACTTTTTTCAAATGGTTTAAGGTGCTAAGAGTTCTTGTTGTTGGCAACACCATGAAAACCAGCTCGCGTAAATTACCGAAACGTATTCAGAGGACTGTTTACGAAGATGGCCTTGCTTCCTCTTAGCTTCCAGTTGGGAATAAATACCGTCAGATCAAGTTTATTCTCCATAGAACCCCTTGCAGTCCATGGGTCCATCAAAGTGATGTGATTGCGATCTATGCTTTTTACCAAACTGTAGTGTCCCGCATCTTCGTCCCACCAGGTTACAAAGATCACTGCTTTGTTTTTAAATGCATTTCTCAGATCACAAAGTTCTGCATTCTCTTTGCTTTCCGCATGCAAACCATAGGTTTCTGCAAGAGGAACAATGTTTTCAAACGGAGTGTATCCAAGTTTTAATGTTTGCAATTTTTCTGCAAAATAGAGTTCCCCTTTGCTTTCCTTAAAAAAATACTGGTACATACTTTCGAAACATGCGGCACCACAGGTGAAATCCAGTTTCTGGGGAACATCCGGTAATGCGATGGAATCCGAATGGTTTTCTAATCTGAGTATGTAATAAACGATGCCTACAAACACTACAGAAGAAAGAAGATAAGGTGTTTGAATAGAACTGTGCAGAAACATTGCTTCCAGAGGTTGAATAACTATAGATGAAATCAGTGTTGGAAATTCCGCAGTTGCAATATCTGTAATTTCATAAAGGCGCATGGTTGCATAATAAGCACCGAACATTCCCACTCCAGCAAGGAAACTTTCGAAGACCATAAACGTGTTCCAAGAAACGGAACTTTCCTTTGTGAGTGCTCTTTGCAAAAGACCGAAAACAAGAACAGCAAGTGCAGGTGTGAGTATAGTGATTGCTTCGTTTTCCTCTTCCATACTGCGTTTGATAAAGTAGTAACCGAAACACAATAGTAAACACCCTGAACCAAGACTCATAAGACCTAAATAAAGATCGCTTTGTTGTTCTAGACCTCTCATATAGAAAACTAATAAAAGAATAGACGTCAAAGAGAGAATTTTAATTTTGAAAGAAGACCGTATACCCACGCTTGAGCCTAGAAGAACAAGCAAAGGCACATCGACATTCGAAAGTACAGCAACCGTAGAAGCGCTCAGCCATTTGTAACTCAGGGTAAATAAACTCAACGCAAGTCCTGCAATGCATGCACGGAAGATCTGGTTTTTTATGGATTTAGGAATCAAGGTTAATTTCTTATGTCTACTGAATATAAAAACAAGCAAGAGACAGAATAAACCACGGGAACTTAAGCTGTCATAATAAGGAAGACCTTTGATTGCAAGTGAGCGTGCAGCAAGTCCGTTGAGTGTCAGACTGCTGATAAGAATAGAACTCCAGATGAGGTAAGGTGTTTTCATGAAGTTAAAAATATTGAAGAATATGAGAAAGATAAACTGATTGTTTTTCAAGAATATTGTTGAAGGAAACTGCACATTTGGGATTAATGAATCAAAGCAAGCTTTTTAATAGACGCAGTTACCTTATCTATCAATTGGTCCAGAACAACGGTTTTGATTCTATATCGTGGCCAAACAGCAACAATACGATAGGGTGCCTTCCATTCATGAGGAATAAAAGGTTCAATCGCATCTCTATGAGAATACGCTATGAAGTCGGGTAACAAAGTCCAAAAGGTATTGAACTTCAAAGCCCGTACTGCAATGTCATAGCTGTCGTAGAAATTTGCATAACGTGGAACAATATTTGCTTTTACAAATGCAGGAATGGTTTCGCAACTTTCAATACCCGGTGCACCCAGAGCAGCAATAGCAGCATAGCGACTGAGATTTTCCGTCTTTGGATTTTTTAAAAACGGATGCCCTTTGCCAAAACAGATCAGCAAAGTTCCCTCATGCAAAATCTCCTGTTGCACATTCGGCGTCGTATGCGGACAAAAACAAAAACCCAGGTCTATTTCTCCAGAATCCGCTCGTGAAAGCACATCACCCGATCGTAAACTTTGCATAACCGATGTGAGACTTGGGTGACGAGATTGCAATTCCATCCACGCAGGTGTTAGGAACTCCGAACAGAGCACATGAGTCGCTGCAATCTTATAATTGCCACGAAGCTCCACATCCTCGTTTGCAACTTCCAACTGAATGCGACCTATTTCTGCTAGGAGGAATTCTGCACGGTGCAAAAGACGTTTACCATGATGGGTTAATTTAATCTGACGCCCTTGCTTTTCAAAAAACTTGTGTCCGAACTCTTCCTCAAGAGCTGTGATGCTATGAGAGATCGCACTCGGAGAAATATTCAAAAAACGTGCAGCCTGTCCAATGTGCTGACGTTTTGCAGTTTCTACAAAATACTGTAATTGATCGATCTTCATACGACCATTCTGCGAATTGTTCTATTTCTGTCAACAATAAAACTGAAAAAGCATCAGTTTTATACAGTGAAAAAACAATCGATAATTCAAGAAATCATTAGAGAGGTGTTGCAGTGATGATTTCTCGATTGAGCGAAAGCAAGTTTGTAAACGCTTATAATATTCTATGCGCCGAAATGACCGGAACGAACTCAAGAGAAGCAATTTACCCAACATTCTGTCGCATTCCTGAAAATGGAAAGAGTTTGAAGCACACACACTTCGAAGCTGAAATTTTCTACATCGTGAACGGAGTCGGGGAGATGAACATTCAAAACGAGAAATGCTTAGTGAAAAGCGGGGATCTGATTCGTATTCCTCCCTTTGCAGATCACGAGTTGGTAAATAGCAGTTCCGAAGATCTTGTGTTTTTATCTGTTTATAGTGAAGATTTCGAAATCCCTAAAATTCCCCAAAATGTTCTTATCACTGCAGCACCTCCCACTCCGAACGGACCCCTTCATTTAGGGCATATAAGCGGACCCTATCTTGCGAGTGATCTTATAAGCAGATATTTTTCGCTTCGAGGTTCGAAGACCGAACGCCATTGTGGAACTGACGATCATCAGAACTATGTTAACGAAGCTGCGCGACTTGCAGATTCAAATACAGAAAATTTTCGCAAACACATGCGTTCGAGAATTCTAAATGGCTTAGCTAAATTTAATATTGCATTTGATGAATTCCTAGAACCGAAACGTGATAGTGAATATCAGAAGAGTGTTTTGCAATTCTATTATCAAGCTGTTGAAGCAGGCATTATTCAAACGAGTGAAAAACAGTATCCCTATTGCGATCACTGCGATGAATTTCTCTTTGATGCGCTTCTTGAAGGAATCTGTCCGCATTGCAAAGAAGAAAGTCACGGAGCGTGTGAACATTGCGGATTCGTTGCAAGTCCCTATGTTTTAGAAGGTGCGAAATGTGCTCGGTGTAAAGTTCAAGCACAGTATAAACAAACTCCTGTTTCTACTTTTGATTTGTCCAAGTTTTTTCCTTTGATCAAAGACGATCTCGAAATATTGAATTTAGCTCCTAGAATAAAAAAACTCTGTCAGATGCTAGAAAAACACGGTGCGGTAGACATTGCATTAAGCACTCCGAGTGGTCCGGGAATTCCTATTCCAAATTCAGAACAGCACCTTCACGTTTGGTTTGAAATGGCTGCACACTATAAGAATTTCGCTTTGAGTGACAAACATTGGGTGCACTGCTTTGGTTTCGACAATAGTTTTTATTATCTCTTGTTTATACCGACTCTATTGCGAGCGATGTATGCGCATGCAAAGTTACCGGACTCTGTTGTTACGAATGAGTTTTTATCTTTGGAGGGGTTCAAATTTTCCACAAGCCGCAAACATGCAATTTGGGCAGATGAGTTTGATGCTAATGCTGAGTTTCTAAGGTTGTATTTGACTTTGCACAGACCTGCTTATACGGAAGTGGATTTTTCCAGGAAGACGTTTGAGGAATTTTCTAAGGGGCTTTCAAAACAAATGGAGAGATTGCATTCTCTCGCTTTAGAACGGGAGTATACGGTCGAGTCGCATGGTGTACAAAAGAGTTTAGTGTCATGCAATCGTATTACGAGGGATGTGGAAAGTGCTTTTGCAGAATTCGATCTGCGTCGTGCAAGCCGATGTGTTTTGGATTTCATGGATAGAACTTTGAACGGAGCGGAAAGGGGACTTGCACAGAAACTCATGCTGCGCACTCTTGCAACTTTGATGGCCCCTTTTATGCCAAAGGAATCGGAGAAATTACTGTGTGCACTGGGAGTTGAAAAAGCAGTGTGGGTTAAAGACTGGGTGAGAGTTCTATGATGGAATGCGACTTTGATATTGGAATTATTGGTGGTGGTTGCATGGGCACAAGCATTGCGTATGAACTTCTGACGCTCGGATTCAGGAATATAGTTCTCGTGGACAAAGGGTGTTTTGCAAGCAGTGCAACTCTTAATTCCGGAGCAATGATTCGTATCTTTCACGAGAATGTAGAACACATCAAACTTGCTTTAGCAAATTATAAATTGTTGGGAAATATGCAAAAACAAGGGGTTTTAAGCAAAAAGGAGCAAGCAAATGGGAGTCTGTATTTTTTTCACCGCAATAGGTTTTCTGAATACAAAGCGGGTTTGGAAATTCTGAATCGCGAACATTATCCCTTTGAAGTTATCGACGCACAGGAAGGGAGCAAGAGGTTTCCCATGTATGAGTGGAAAGAAGATGAACTTGCGATTTATGAACCCTTAGCGTGTCAGTTGGAAGCGAGAGAGTTTGTAGAAAATTTACAGAGTGCTTCCCAGCGTTTTTCTGATTTTACACTTTTAGATGCGTTTGAAGTGAAGAGAATGTGTTCGTACAGGAATCATTATGTGTTGTGCAGTGAAAAGCAAAAAGTTTCGGTGAAAACTCTTATTCTTGCGGGAGGAGCTTCATTGCTTTCGAGATTGCAGGATTTGGGTTTGAGATTGGAGTTGGAGAATAAGAAAGTAGCGAGTTTCCGCTCCGAAAAAACAGTGAAGGAATTGTTCGTTCCGAACTTCTTTGATCGCGAAACTTTGGAGTTCGGTGGTTTTGGAAGACAGGACGAAGTGGTGCTTTCCAGTGTGTGTCCACAACGGGTGTTGGAAACGTTTTGGTACGACAACTTTCAAGAACGGACTGCTGACGACTGTTATGCACCGAATCGTTTGGGCATGCTCGGTCAGGTTCCCGGTCACTCACAGCTTTTCATCGCTATGGGTTGGGGAGGTACGGGGTTCAAATTCGCTTTAGAAGTTGCCAAAAGAATGGGTGTGATTGTGAAGACTAGCAATAAAGAGATGTATTATGGAGTCTAAAATTCTTGCAGTGATGGGAGCGGGGCCTAAGGGTCTTGCTGTTGCAGTGAAGGCGAAAGTTCTCAAAGAATTTGGAATTGCATTCGATCGAGTTGTTCTCATTGAAAAAAATAACGTGGCTGCTCATTGGTCGGGAGAAGCGGGTTACACAGACGGAACTTTGAAGTTGGGAACTTCACCGGAAAAAGATCTTGTGTATCCCTTGAATATAGATCTCGGAGATGCGCGCTTAAACCAACGCATACGCCAAAGGTTGATGGATTTTAGTTGGGTTGCGTTCCTTGTGCAGAGTGGGGAATTTTCGGACTGGGTGGATCGTGGAAGACCTGCTCCGACCCACACCCGTTGGTCTCAATATCTCGTCTGGGTTTCCAAACAACTCGGACCGGAAGTGCGCATCATTCGAGCGGAAGTTGAAAGCATAGATGTGAAACGCGAGACACAGCAGTGGGCTTTGAATGTTCTCTGCACACATGGTTTGCGGGAACCCTCGCGTATGACTTTGCTTGCAGACAAACTTATGCTGACGGGGCCTGGCAAAACACGAGCGGATTTTTTGAACGCGGATGAACATTTCACCGACGGACTTGTTTATGACCTCGAATCTTTTTGGGGACGGTTCCATGTGTCCCCTTTAAAAAAGGGAAAAATTGCTGTGGTTGGAGCGGGTGAAAACGCAGCGTCGGTTTTATTGGCTTTGTCCAAAACTTCTTACGAAGTCGACGTCATTTCACCCAAAGGATTTGTTTCAACCCGTTCGGAGAGCTACTACGACAACCGATACTATTCGAAACCTGAAGAAAGTGGTTGGACGGAGCTGGAACTTTCAGATCGAGAAGAGTTTATGAACAGAACCGATCTGGGAGTTTTCTCCGTCCATGCGATGCAAATTCTGAACGAAGAGAAAGGTCATCGCATAGTTCCTGGTCGTGTAAATGACGTTCGGATGACAAATGGACGTGTTGTCTTGAGCATTCAATATGGTAGGCGGATGACATTTTCAGAGTATGAACATGTCATTCTAGCGACTGGTTTCGATGACATTGCGCGCATGAGGTCTTTGTTCAGTGCGGATGCGATGGAGTACATCGAGAGTTCTCTGAATAGAACTTTGGATCACGATTTTTGCAGAATGCATATTGCGGAAGATCTTTCTTTGAGTTTGCTCCGTCCTAAATTGTATTTGCCGATGTTAGCGGGATTGATGCAGGGTCCGGGTTTTGCAAACTTAAGTTGTCTTGGAAGTTTAGCGGATCGCATTTTGCTCAGCTCCGTCCAAGACTCGTGGGGCTATGCAGGAGATCCCTCGGCTTCGCTCGGGATGACGGGAGTGGGAAAGCTCGGAATGACGGGAGTGGGAAAGCTCGGAATGACGGGAGTGGGTAAGCTCGGGATGACGGGAGTGGGAAATTTATGAATACACATATTAAATTCGTAGGCGCGGAGCATAGCGAACAGATCAATGCCATTCGAATGCAGGAATATGCACAAGCAAGTGGTTTTGATTTGGATTTGAAAACCTTGGAATGGAAACAGTCCGACAGCGATAGCTTTGTCATGGCTGCAGAGCAGGACGGAGCTGTGATTTCAACGATGAGAGGAGAGGTGATTAGCGAACAGTCTCTGCTTGAAAAAAAATTAGAGTGCACATGGAATTTTCCGCTGCAACTCGAATTTCCAATACTTCTTTTAAGCCGTGCTGCAACTTTAAGTTCACATAGAAGCAGTGGAATGAATCTTGTGCTGCGCTATTGGTTTTTGAAACTGGCAGAATTTCACCAAATACCTTTTGTTCTAGGAACTTTCGTCTCGGGATCTCCGAGAGAACAGAGTTTGCGTGAAATGGGTTACGAGTTTTTCGAAAACAAAGAGGGGTGGAAACAATCGACATATAGGTCGCTCCGTCCCGTGTATGTGGTTGCACTCGATATGCGGAACAAGGGTGTTCATGCATTGAATTACTGTTTGAAACGAGCAGATGTCGGTCTACGAAATTTCTCCGTGCAAGGTGAATTTCCTACTATGAAATATGTGAGGGGTTTATGAACGGTTCCTATCAATTCGAAAAATTGGAAAGCAGATTTGAAGAAGCAAGCCTACTTGCCGAGCGAGCGCAGATGCGTTTGGAAGGTTTTACGGAACTTCTCGATAGACACGGTTTTCCTCATCATGGAAGAGCTTTAGATGTCGGATGTGGACATGGCATACGTTCGGAATTGATGGCAAAACACAGACCAGGAGTCGAAGTTCTAGGCATAGATCGAAGCAGTGAATTGCTCGAACTCGTAAATGCAAAAACAAGTCTTTCCAATCTTGCGTTTCAGAAAGCGGATCTGTACGAACTTCCTTTTGCAGATCAGAGTTTCGATTTCATTTATTCCAGATTGGTTTTTATGCATCTCACAGATCCTCTTGCTGCATTGAATGAATTAAAACGTGTGTTGAAACCAGGAGGCCGCATCCTTATCGAAGATGCCGATAGGGATTGCATGCTGTTTGAACCTGTACCTTCCGGCTTTCCTGAATACTGGAAAAAAATACAAGAGGGTCAGCGCAATTTAGGTGGAGATCCTAATGTGGGACGTAGACTTGCTAGGTATTTGCGCAAAATGCAATTCAACGGTGTGAAAATTGAAATACAACCTTATGTAGGCACGGGCAAAGATGTGGAATTTCTTGCACGTTCACTGTTTCCGAGTTTGAACTGCTATTTGAAAGAAGAGGATCGCAAGGAAGGTGACGAGATGGTTTACAAACTGTTTGAGTTTGCAAAAACTCCCGAAGCAAGTGTTTATCACTTTTGGTTTGTTGTCAGTGGAGTGAATTAAGCGTTTTTTTAGTTTTGTATTGAGATCTGCGCACCAACCCCTTAATTTAATTTATTGACACCAACTCGGACATCTCTTAATTTCGAAAATCTTTTAGAACTTCTGGGAGTATTCATGATCTTTCGTATTATTGCTCTAGCATTTATTTTCGTTTTCAGTTTTGCAGGAAAAGTTTCTTCTAAATTCAAAAAAGACGAAAAGAAAAAATCGCAGTCCACTATTTCTTCATCTGCAAATATCGAAGAGGGTGATTCCTCGCTTATTGTTAGACCTTCTAGAGTTATAAATGGCGTCAGAGATCTAAGGCGTTCACAGGGAGGCTTTTTTTTCCTTGTGGATTCAAACATGATACATTTTCTAAATGCTGCAAACTCCGCAGACAACTTTGTAGGTCAGGCTTCTGGAAGCGTGACACACATTTGTGCTTTCAGTAGTAGTGATACGGCATATTTTACGACTCAGTCGCACATCTATTTTGTTCAACGCTTAGGAGAACGGTTCATTATCTCCGAAAGAAGCGAGACGGGGGGAAATGTTAGTTCCTTAATATGTCACTCTGGAAATGAAGCTTCCTGGGCTGTGGGTAATACTATATTCAGAGTGAGTTCCCATCAAAAGCGGACAATAGTATTTCAACATACACGGAGAATACATTCCCTTGCAATGGTGGCGACCACTTTGTTTTTCCATTCAGGAACTGACGAATCCAATTCTCAACTCTTTTTCATTGATATGGAAAACCAATCTCATACGAGGTTTGTTGTCCCTTTGAATATTCAGAACTTAATGGGTTATACCAATGGTTATATTTCCTATACTGTAGAATCTACTTTTGCATTATTGACAGTAGGAAGACTGCCTCTAAATGCACATATTTCTCAATTTAGTAACCCATTGGGTCCGATCGTTTATGGAGACAATACAGTCCTCTCTCGCAATGAACTACCATCCTTATTTTTTATTACAGGACCCGTATTCCAAGAAAATACAGGACGTTCTCATTTTAATCTGAATGGTTTAAGACAAAGTCCAATTATTCTATATGATTTAGCAGAGAATGAAATCATTCAAAGTCTAGTAGTAGTGTCAGAGGATACTTTTTACTTTTCAACTCAGACAGGTCTGTACCGAGGTATCTTACAATCACATTATCGGAACAATGTTCTCATTGAACCTATTCCAATTGCATTAGATGGGAATAGAGCACTTCGACTGACGTGGAATAGGCTTCGTGCTTTTGCATCTCTGTGGTTCGGACATCAATATCCTCCCGATATTCTATTCGGGCATATTGGATTTCCACTCTATTTGCTGTTTCAGCATTGGGCTTTAACCCAGCATTAGTTCTGGAAAATAGAGGTCTCAATGGCCTAAACCATAGATTCCGAAGGTAAGGAATCAGGGATTCAAGATACAAGCTTGCACATTAAAATCTTGTGATAGAATTCGGGGCAAGTCGGGTGTCACGGAATTATGAGCTAGGGAACTTCCACGTTTACTTCAACCGTGTCTCGAACCCCATCGACAATTGCACTAACTTGCAGCTCCCATGGACCCGACATATTGAAGTGAATGTTAGACACTTCAAACACATTCGCATAAATCTCTCTAACTTTAGGAGTACTTGGGCTTCCATGTCCGTGTATTTTCATCCAAGGTTTTACTTGAATCAACTCTACAGATTTCGGTGCTTTCTTATCTTTGGTGAGTAGAGTGATTTCTACCTTACTGTATATGTAATCTTCAAGTGGGGTAGATTGTGCAACCGAAGGACCAGCTTTCCATTCACTCAAAACTGCGAATTTAGGTTCTTTCTCTTCCGTATTGTTGGAACCACAGGATACGAAATAAAAAGATGCAAGAAGGAACACGATATTTCTCATCATAAATTTGAATCTCCGTCTTTGAGAACATTAAGTTCTAGAAACTGTTTATCTGTTGTATCCCCATCGGAAAGTTGAACGTGAATCTGCCAAATTCCCGGCATTGTGAAATTCAATTCCTGAACGAGTGAGCATCCATTTTTTGCAGAATGAACAACTGTAGGACTGGAACCATGTTCGTGGTTGGGCATTTTCATCCACAATCTGAGTTTGCTTACAGAGACGGAAGTATCGGAAACGCAAACTGTAACAGCATGTGTTTTCATATTCACAGCGTTTGTGCCGTGGAATTTGAATGTAAGCGTTCGTCCTGCTTTAGTCTGTGTTGTGTAGTCATCCATTGCGAAGCTGCTTGCGCTGAGTAAAGCACCGAATGCGAGAACAAGTAGGCGTTTCATAAGAAATCCTTTTAAAATAAATAAAACAACGATGCTGGTTTTCTGTTCGCTAGCAAAGTATGTCAAGCTATTGTAGGGGGCGATAGAGCGGTAATTTATAATTCTGACCGTATAACGGAACCCGAATTAATAAAGATGTTTTGGAAACGCTGGCCTCGCTAGAAGACTATCAAGATAGCGTTCGCAATTAGGAAATTCTTTGAGAAGTGATAGCATTTTTGCCCATTTCAAAGTGTAAGCCACTGCGATGTCGGCAGCTGTAAAACGTGAGTCGATAAGATAATCTTTTTGTCCCAATAACTCATCAAAGGTTTTCATTGTTTGCTTGAATTCCATACCCGCAAGTTCAATATCTTGGCTAAGACGCAGATTTTCAGGATATAAGCGAAGATGTTTTGTGATGCGCCATAAGGGTTGTTCTAATTCCGTAACACTATAGAAGAGCCATTGATCATATAGTCCCCGCTCTTGGCTTCCCGCTTTAGGAACCAGTCCTGATTCAGGGAACTTGTCACCGAGATAAGTCAAAATTGCATTCGATTCGAAAAGAACAAACTGTCCGTCTTTGAGTACAGGAAGTTTAGCGAAAGGGCTGATTGAAAGCAATTGTGGGGATTTGTGCTCACCTTTTAGAATGTCAAAATGGTATTCTTTGAAATCTTGGTTCAACTCTTTCAAGATCCAATAGCATTTGATCCAACGCGATTTTCCACCACCATAGAGTTCTAACATGATCATCTCCACTGATTTTTTGAACTATGACACATTTGTATGGACTATATCTTAGGATGGTTTCGAGAATAACATTTCATTATATTTCATCAACGTATTTGATGGGGAATTCTAGATATTCTGCATATTGTGAATCGCACGTTCTTGCTGTGCAAATTCTGCAAGGGTCAAGCGTTGATTGGGGTCATTGCTTAGCATTCTCTTTAAAAGATCATATTCTGCTGGGGGAACTTTTGCTGCTTGGAGTCTTGATTCAAACCGAGCAAAGATCTCATCTCCATTATAGAAATACCATGTGTGATATGGCATTTTATAACGGCAGCAGAAAAATACGCCCGTAATTTCGTTCCAAACAGAAGTTCCTATACGTGCTTCGAGCACAGAAAGAGCAAAGCTAAAACTTTCTACCTTAAAAGGATCTCCCGGGACATTATAGCCATCAAGGTTCCATAAATCGTAGGGAACGACAGTACCGTGTGAACCCGCGTAGGGGATCACATTGGGTTGAACTATTTTGGAAAATCCGAAGTCTCCTATTTTTCCTGTATTTTTAGAAAAAAATAGATTTGCGGGTTTTAAATCATAATGCACAAGATTTACAGAATGCATCGCAGCAATTCCATCCGCAGTGCTTATGATAACGCGTGTGAGATCATCTTTATTTATAGGGTTCTTGTTAAATGAGTCCCAGTCACCGTCGACCAATTCCATAACAATATTGTATCTATTTCCCCCAATGGGATAGGCGCCGTACATTTGCAATCCGCTTGGATGTCGGTTCATAGCATCAAGAAAAGTAACTTCGTTTTTAAGATCAAGCCAATCTTTTTCTGTTGAAATTTTGTTAAGAATATCGGGCTTCGCCTGTTTGATAGCTAAATCAAATTTCATACCGTTCGGATCTATCACTTGAACTTTGTAGACCTCTCCATAGGTGCCGGATCCTAGTTTTTTTTCGACGTTATAGGTGAATTGTTGTCCCTCAATTTGAATAGCCCCTTTATTTCCTTCTGCTAACCCGAGCTTGTAATCCCCGAGCCCTTGAATGAACTTTTGTTTTATAGGAAAGATAGGATCAGGCCTAAACGTTGCAGGTGGTAAGTAGGTCCTTAAATTCTGTAGAGAATCATTTACACGAGCCGTTTCTAACCAAGGTCTTACATCAATTGCATGAATCAAGGTTAAGCCATTCTCTTGTTTCGCTATACGAAATTCTGTTGGCCCACGGACTATCGATTTATTAGGGGAATCTACTATGTTTTGAACCAGTGCATCCGTATCCTTAGTAAGTAGAAAACAAGAATTTTCCCCACGTTGAATGACAATGTCCTGTAGGCTGTTTATGGTATAAGTTTGAATACCCTTAAAAACATTTACACCCATGTTGGAATATTGAAATTTTTGTCCATGGAAATCTAGACTAAGAGTATCCCCCTTGGGTATGACGTTAGAAGCTGGCTTAACGAGAGTGTTCTCACCAGGACCAGCTAGAGCTTGAAGATTTTGTGGAGGTGGTAGGGGTTGAGATTCTGACTGCGATTTTGCATCTTGCGGAGAAAGTGGTTTAAGATTAGGAACAACAACGTTTTCGTGCGTTGTTTTTGCGCTGACAGCTAGATCGCCTGCACTATTTAATTTGCTAATGACAAGATTTTCAGAGCCTGCAGAGTTTTCAACGGTGTCGAGGGGATTGCCTTGCGTTTCGTTTTTGACGAGTACGATTTTACCAGGGTTTTTCGGAACTAAATTTATGTTCTTCTCAGTGGCGATATCAACTTCGCTTACAGATATGTCTATTTTTGTTGATACGTCGCTTACAGTGAGTACTTGGGTCAGTTTATTTTGTGTTCGAGGAGTTTTTAAATCTGTAGGTGTCTTAGGTGGGGGAACTGCTCTTTCTATTTTGAAATTATGTTCTGTGTCGATCTTAGGATTCAGTTCTCCTTCTGTAGGTTTTAGTGCGTCTGCCCCTGATTGTGAATGCATGAGTTTGTGACCGACAACTGCTCCCAGTAGAGTGATCAGTCCTCCTCCTGCGATAGCTCCCGTAATTGCGACGGCTTCCTCTGCTTGTGTATTGTTATTATCTACGAGACCAAGAGCAGAAGACGACGAATTTGTCAGAATCACAATATGGTCGATGTCACTGAGCTGAATAGCATCCTGCGTGCTTGGAGCTGTATAGTCTGATCCGAACCCAGAAGGACCACTCAGATAGAGTTTACTCACATTTTCCAAAAGCAGTGGATCGGAATAGGATGCGTTGGAGGAAGATTCATCCGCACTAGCGCCTTCTGCACTTTGAACAGTATCGTTTGCAGATTGCGGATGCCTTGTTTTACACGAAACGGTGACTAAGATTGTTAAACTGAACAGCAGCAGATTTTTTAGAGTTTTCATAGTTAGACTTTTTTCCTCTAAGCTTGCAGTTTTTGCTATTTTAAATGAGATTTTAAGGTATTTAATTAACAGTATACTGTTTTTTGGAGAGATTGAACAGAATCGCGTAAAATGCTAATTAGTGTTAAAATAGACATATAAGCTCAAGATTTTGGGGAGACACCATGCGTTGGTATCAACATCTTTCTTACTTTTTAGGTGGGGCTTTTCTCATGAATATGGTTCCTCATCTTGTATCCGGTGTAATGGGACATCCTTTTCAAAGCCCCTTTGCAACACCACCAGGAGAAGGTCTTTCTTCTGCGATGGTGAATGTTCTTTGGGGATTTTTGAATCTTATTGTTGCTTATTTATTGCTAGCACGTGTGGGCACTTTTAATATTCGCAGTGCGAGACATACTGTTCATGTGGGATTTGGTGCATTACTTATGGCTTTGTTGCTAGCCCATTCCTTTGGAAAATTCTACGGTGGTTGAATGTTCGTATCACTCTTACCCCCAAATGTTAACGATAATTCTTAAACTTAAAAAGCCTCTGCAATTAAACCTTATATATAATTATTACTGTAGCTCTTATTAACATTTCAATTTAGGGGAAAGGTCATGCTTTATTGGGTTTTTATATTCCTCATCATTGCAATCATTGCAGGGATTTTCGGTTTTACGGGGATTTCGATTGCAGCTCAAGAGATTGCAAGAATTATATTTGGTATTTTTTTAATACTGTTTATTGCGTCTTTGCTTTTTCATCTTCTAAGAGCCTAGAGGAAAGGCTCTGATAAAGAGCTTCAGATCAATAGCGGTAGTATTCCGGTTTGTAAGGCCCTTCAACCGGTACGTTCAAGTAACTTGCCTGTTCCGGTGAAAGTTGGGTGAGTTTTACATTGAGTTTGGGAAGGTGAAGACGTGCAACTTTCTCATCGAGTTTTTTAGGAAGTGTATAAATTCCAATTTTGTAATTCTTGCTATTCTTCCACAATTCAATCTGCGCAAGAACCTGATTCGTGAAGGAATTCGACATTACGAAACTAGGATGTCCCGTCGCACATCCCAAATTCACAAGACGTCCCCGTGCAAGCACTATTAGACTTCGTCCATTGGGTAGAGTGAACCTGTCAACCTGAGGTTTGATATTTATTTCTTTGACTTCAGGATTGTTTTCGAGCCATGCAATGCGAATTTCAGAATCGAAATGACCGATGTTGCAAAGTATGCATTCGTTCTTCATGACTTTGAAATGCTTTTCCGTAATCACATCATAGCAACCTGTTGCTGTAACAAAAATATCTGCGATAGGTGCAGCCTCTTCCATTGTTACAACTTCGTAACCTTCCATCGCTGCTTGAAGTGCACAGATAGGATCGATTTCTGTGATAAGAACGCGAGCACCCATGCTTCTCATAGATTGTGCACAGCCTTTGCCCACATCACCGTAACCTGCAACGACGACAACTTTACCCGCAACCATAACATCTGTTGCACGTTTGATTCCGTCGATCAGTGATTCCCTGCAACCGTAAAGATTGTCGAACTTTGATTTTGTAACCGAATCGTTCACATTAAATGCAGGTGTTTTAAGCAGCTTCTCTTCCATCATTTTGTACAAACGGTGCACACCCGTCGTCGTTTCTTCGGAAATGCCACGTATACCTTCGAGATATTGTGGGAAACGTTCGTGCACCATCTTCGTTAAATCACCG
>Ga0206941_10172_pt1 | contig 18986 bp, 15 predicted proteins | sample Alteio_BWOrgHeat_9_FD_153251 | JGI IMG/M metagenome (GOLD analysis project Ga0206941, IMG submission 153251) | Enriched cells from forest soil in Barre Woods Harvard Forest LTER site, Petersham, Massachusetts, United States -... | ecosystem: Environmental > Terrestrial > Soil > Temperate forest >...
TTCCCTGCTTTCAGCGCGTTGTTGTGAACTTTTCGAATGGACTTTACCAATGAAAAAAGAAATTATCCGGCGTGCATCCGAATGCCATTCGGAGCTGGATCCGGATCTGCATCCTCTGCTGCGAAAAATTTACAGTGCCCGTGGCGTCAAATCCGCTCATGAGCTTGAACGCAGTCTTTCCGGATTGCTGCCCTGGCAGAGCCTTAAAGGCATTCATGCAGCCGTTCATCTGCTGGCAGATGCCCTGAAATCCGAAAAGAAAATTTTAATTGTCGGTGATTTTGATGCAGACGGTGCAACAGGAACCGCGGTCGCTGTACGGGCACTCAAAATGCTCGGTGCAAAACACGTGGGATATCTGGTACCCAACCGGTTTTCCTATGGATATGGTCTGACACCAGGTCTTGTGGAAGAGGCAAAGTCACTGATACCGGATGTGATTGTGACGGTGGACAATGGCATTGCAAGCCATGAGGGCGTGCTTGCAGCCAAAGCTGCCGGCATGCAGGTGGTGATTACGGATCATCACCTTCCCGCAGGCACCTTGCCTGAGGCGGATGCCATTGTTAATCCCAATCAGCCGGATGATGCGTTTCCAAGTAAAAATATTGCAGGGGTGGGTGTGATTTTTTATGTCATGCTGGCACTGCGAAGTTATCTGCGGGATGAAAATTATTTTCAAAAGTGCGGGTTCAGTGAGCCAAAATTATCTCAGCTGCTGGATCTTGTGGCCCTCGGCACGGTGGCAGATGTGGTGCCACTCGATCACAACAACCGCATTCTGGTGCATCAGGGATTAAACCGCATCCGCAGAGGTCAGTGTATTCCCGGTATTTCAGCGCTGCTGCAGGCCGGTGGGCGGACCCATGAACGGCTTCAGGCGAGTGATCTTGGGTTCGTTGTGGCGCCGCGTCTCAATGCCGCCGGTCGTCTGGACGATATGTCACTTGGCATCGAATGTCTGCTGAGTGATGTGACGGAAGTCGCCTCCGGCATGGCAGTGATACTGAATGATCTCAATCTGGAACGTCGCGCCATTGAGCAGGATATGCAGCAGCAGGCGCTGGTTGCCATTGAAAAATTGCGGGGACTCGATGAGCAGAAATTACCGCTTGGGCTGTGTCTGTTTGAACCTGACTGGCATCAGGGTGTCATTGGTATTGTAGCCGGACGCATCAAAGACCGGCTGCACCGTCCTGTCATTGCCTTCGCACGTGCCGATAAAAACAGTCTCAAAGGTTCTGCGCGCTCAGTCCAGGGGCTGCACATCCGGGATATCCTTGCAGATATTTCAGCAAAGTCTCCGGGGCTCATCGAAAAATTTGGCGGTCACGCGATGGCGGCGGGTCTCTCGCTGGCTGAAGAGGCCTTTCGATCTTTTGCGGCATTGTTTGATCAGGCGGTCAGAGACCGTGTGGATGAGAGAGATCTGCAGTCAGTGATTGTATCAGACGGATCGCTTGCACCTGCAGATCATACACTTGCGGTTGCAGACATGCTGCGTGCCGGAGGACCCTGGGGACAGGCTTTTCCAGAGCCTTTATTTGACGGTACTTTTGATCTGCTTGAGCAGCGAATTGTCGGAATGAAGCATCTTAAAATGACACTGGGCTGTGAGGGTCAGGTGATCCCGGCGATTGCCTTTAATATTGATGCGAGGATGTGGCCCAATCATCGCTGCAATAAAATTCATGCGGCGTACCGGATGGATGTGAATGAGTACCGCGGCAAATCCAGTGTTCAGCTGATGGTGGAATATCTGGAGCCCGTCTGATTTGTATGTATTTTTCGTTTTTGATATTCTAAGTGCAGAAAATTTCAGGGATTGAATGCATGACCCATATCAATATTTTTAAAGCAGGTGAATTTTCTGATTCAGAGGCGGGGATCCGCATCAGAGGCAAAAACAACAAAGCAGACATTGAATTTACAGATGACAAAGGCCGGAAATCATCCGCCAGTCTCAGGGTTTATTCGCGGTCTCAGTTATTCCGTAAAGACATCTGTAAAAATGCTGTTCCAGAGAAGAAAAGTGAAATCTTCGTCAGTGAGTGGATCACCCGTCGGCATCACCATGCCATTGTCAGATATGCCGGAAAGGAACAGCAGGCGTTTGTGTTTGAGATGGAAGACAGACTCGGTGATGAGGCGCAATATTTTTTTGACAGACTGATGAAGTCCGAAATGATCCCGACGCTGGATTATTTCAGAGAAATCAGATTTTGCCGCATTCTGGACAGATGTTTTAACCATATAACTGTTGCTGACCTTAAAAAACAGCACAGGATGAATGATGCACGGATTTTATTGCTGTCCCGGTATTGCGATCTGCTTCCAGTGATCCTGTCACTCGGGATTTCACCTGGCGCAATGAACAATCTGACCCCTGAACTGCTTGCGTTTCTGGATACCCATTGTGACACGGCAGCGGCTATGCACCGACTGGGACTGACACTGTCGATACTGAATAATCTGGACGGCAAAAAACTCGAATGGACCGGAAAAAATGCCGGGGCGATTATTTTTTTGCTGGAAAATAAAGTAAAACCCGAGCAGATTTTAAAATATAGCCGCGTCAAAAAAAGCAGCAGCCAGTTTGTTCCGGCAGAGGAAAAAGAAGACGGTGAATTCACACTGGCGCATGATAAGCATCATCTAACAGTATGCCATCACCCAACGGATTCGAAGCTCCATGTTCGAATTGAAAGGTACAGGGAGAAATTTAAACTTGAGGATCGCTCACCAGACTATAAACAGGTCAGTCTTATTCATCAGTGGTATCTGTCGGCAGACAGCGGGGCTTACTGGTGTCCGGACTTAAGCCTGGTTATGCGGGAACGTGTCAGTGGAAATTTTCCCCGTGAAAAATTCTGTTCCGATGCCTGTGCGACGGTATTGCGTTCTCTGCCCTTTTACGGTGAATATCATTTTGTTTTGAATCTGGAAAAAAGAAACTGTTCAGTCGGTACGTTTCGTCTTCAGCCTGGAATGAATCAAAAAAAACTTGAGAAGCTCTTTTGGCATGCCGATGCACTTTATTGTCTGATTGATTCCGGACTCGCGCTGAATGATGTTGCGGGGGCTGAGGAGCAGCGTTTGTATGCTGTTTTGACGGATTTTGACAGGGCAAAGGCTGCACTTGATTTTATGACGCCTGCGGAATTGCTGGGGATTCAGGATATGAGAGCGTCTGCGTCCGAACAGAAGTACAGTCTTATCGAATATTCTCAGGCTGCGGGCACGCTTTTTCAGCCTTTATGTGAAAGAATGGGCAGACGATCAGAGGTTGTCCTCGAGGAGATTGTGGATGAAAAATCCGGTGAAATCCCCCGTGAAAAAGTACCTCATGTTGTCCCTGACGGAGAGCCTGTTTCATCCGGGTCCGGATGGAAGAAATATTTTTGCATGTCATAATGCCGGGGCTGTGCCGTGCCCCGTATATTTCTGCAGTAACAGCTGTGTTATTGCAGTGATGTGGTTTCGGTTGTTCTGGTCACTGCAACAGGTGTCACGACTTCAGTGGATCCTGTTGCCGTATTATAAGTGGTTGTAGTGGCTGCAGGTGTTGTGGCGGTGGTTGTGGTCGACCGCACTGTGCATCCGATGAGTGCCATCTGTATTGCGAAAACAAAGACAGTTATTTTTTTCACGGTGTTCTCCTGTTAAGTCTGATTATTCGAGACAGTATTTTTCTTTGTATTCGGCACCGTAATGCCCGCCAAAACAGCCTGAAACAGCGCCGGTAAAAAACAGTAAAAAAATCAGAAACATGCCCGCAGCCGGGTGTGCAGCTGATTTCTGCGCGGCAATGCCATTGTCCATCGCAGTGATGGCAGCGTGACCGGTGACGAGATCTGCATAAGCTGAAACATACTGGGTGATATAAGAGGTCAGCACCGCGGCCAGAATCAACCCGGCGCACCATGCTGTGAATCCATACAATACCCCCAGGTTTCGTTTTGTCTGGCTGAGGGCCCCGAGAAATCCTGCGGTAAACCCTGCGGTAAACATGGATGCCACGGTTCCGATCAAAAGGCCTGCATAACCACCGGCAGCGAGAGCGTTTATTCCATCAGGTGTATTTCTTATCATAGAAAGACCGATGGCAATACCAAACAGATTCAGCAGAAAGCCAAGTCCTGTGGCGACAAATGCCCCGGCGAGAATGGCCGACCATGAAAAATGTCTGAAATGATGTATGTATTCTGCGGTAACTGATTTTATGGCATGTCTGGTCATTGTCTGATTCTCCAGGAAATACATTTGTTCAGAGCCGGGAAACAATAAAGATAAGCAGCAGCAGCCCGAAGGGCACACCGAGAAGCCAGGCCACAAGATATTTGAGCATCTGTATTCTCCTGTTAAAAATGATTCACATACAGGGAATATTTTATAACGGCATTGAGAATGGGTTTTGAGCAGGTTTTACCAGGCTGTGCAGGGATATATGGAAATCCCGGAGGCCAGAATCAGGGGAAACCCGGATGTGAGGATAGACGGCATTAAATTTTATTTATTTTACAATACTGGCTTCGCCGGAAACAAACTTCATCAGGGTGTTGTTGTTTTTGATAATGAGCCGGCCCAGAGGGTCAACGCCCTCAGCCGTCCCATAAAATAATTCTCTGCCCCGCTGAATTTTTACTGCTTTGTCAGACAGGTAATCCACTGCCTGCCATTTTTTCATAAAAGCGGAAAATCCCTGGTGTTCAAAACAGTTCAGACACTCAGGCAGCAGATTCATGAGTCCTGCGCAGAGAATATGACGGTCCCATTCCCGTTTTGTGATTTCCTGCAGGGATATCCATGGCTGATCAATCTGCACATTTTTGCCGGGCAGCATATTCACGTTGATACCGATTCCAATAATGGCGTGTATCGTATCTGGTGCCGCTGTTAATTCGATTAAAATCCCCCCCAGTTTTTTGTCCATACAGAAAATATCATTCGGCCATTTGATCCTGATGGGGGTGAGTGGCATGCAGGGCTGAACAACATCGAGCACGGCAAGAGAGACGGCCAGACTGAGACCGGAAAGATCCTGACTTTTGGGAAAGGGCCAGCGGCAGGAGAGGTAAATATTTTGACCCGGCGGGGAATGCCACTGACGTCCCTGTTGCCCTTTGCCCTGGCTTTGACTCTCAGCGATGCAGAACTGGATGTCAGTGCCGGGGGCTGTCTGCAGCCAGCGGTTGGTGGAGTCAATTTCATCGAACAGCTCGAAGAGGGTGTCAGGTCGGTGACACAGGGTCAGAAGCTGCTGTTTATCAAGGCTGGTCACGTTTTCTTTTTGAGTCTTATGGCGTGGATATGTCGGACGGATTTGCCGGCGTTTTTGCCGATTTTAAGTATGGCGGCACGCAGCTGCTTTCGGGTGCCTTTTTGTTTTTCCTGAAGTGATACGAGCTGCCTGCGCAGTCGATCAATGATTTTTTTGTCGTTTTTAACCGTTCTCATGGAAATCCCTTTCCCAAAAACGCCTCTACATCATATTACCTGTCGCCAATAAAAGCCACAGGCCGGCTGGCACTGGAATGGCGGCAGTGACAGGGAGGATTTTCGATGATTCGGTAATGGGATCCCAGTAAATGCTGGAGTGGCACTTTCCAGGCTTCCCGGGTGATATAAATGGTCGGTTGCACTGGTTTTTCTGAAGTCAAAAAAGACCAGTTGTGCCGCAGGTCTGCCTCGGTCAGGGAGGCTCGGTCCTTTCCCTGGATTTCATTCAGCGCGGTGTCTGCAGGGAGCCCAAGATAAAAACGCAGTTTGCTTTGAGGGTCGAGCAATACGACCTTCCATTGCCACCAGGGCCTGGTTTTTTCGGCTTCCTGTTTCAGATGAATGGAAAATGCTTCAAGACTGTTGGCTTTGTAATAAAGTGGCTGCAGGATGCAAAAAAACAGGAAAAAAAGCGTGGCTGAGATGAGGGCAAGCCAGCCTGCAAGCTGGCAGCGACGGGAACGAACACCTTCGGCCAGAATCCAGTCTGCACTCATCAGCAATGCGAAGGGCACAACGGGAAGAATGTAATAATCACGCCGGGAGCCGCTCAGAGTCAGAAATACAAATAAAATAAGCACGGAGGTGCTCATGAGACGTTTGCGAAATGTTGCGAGCGAGGGAATAAAAAAAAGCGTCCATGGCAGGAGATAAACAGGCAGATAGAGAAAATAGGTATAAATAGGGCCTTTGTGATCAAAAGGCTGAAAATAGCGCAGAACATTTTCACGCCAAACCAGCATCAGCCCATTTTCCTGGTAGTGAGTCCCTCCTGTTTTTGCAGAAACCCAGAAGGGGAGCAGGTAGAGAATCAGTGCCGGCAATGCTGCGAGAAAGAGGGCGGGTCGAAGGTGTTTTCGCCATTGCCCATTTTTCAAAAGATCAGGCAGGATAACAAGCACGACCACGACCGGTGCGATCAATCCTTTGCAGAGTGCTGTGAATGCAATAATCAGGTAAAAAATGCTGTAATTTAAAAATCTAGGAACAGGTTTTTTTTCGAAATACCAGCTGACGGCACAGAGGGTTCCGGCCATATTCAGCATATCGGCACTGCTGGTGCGCGCCCAGAATAAAAAATAAAAAGTGGTTAAAAGCATCCAGCCGGCAAGCAGGCCCAGTTCACGGTTTTTTAACTGTTTTCCAAGCGATACGATTGCCCCAATTGCAATAATACCTGCAACAGCAGAAGGCAGTCTCAGTGCCCATGTGCTCAGTTTGCCGGTTAAAATCGCCGTCCCACTGATGAGCCAGTAGGAGAGCAGTGGCTTGTCATAATAGGGCTGACCATTGAGCCAGGGATGAAGAAAGTCATTTGTTTGAAACATATGACTGACGATATCCGCCCAGCGATGTTCCTGTGTCCAGAGCTCCCTTGCACCTAAACTGGTCAGTAACAGCGCCAATGTGGCAATGACCAGCAGAAAGGAGCGGGCATGTTTGCCCCATAATAAATTGGCAGGTGACAGTCGCATGCAGGGTCCTTCACGATTAAAAAGAAAATTATTTTACGGAGCAGAGGCCGCGTCAGCAATCTGTGCTTTTTCGGTCATTTCCTGCGCATGAGCAAGTGTTTTACGGGTAATTTCGATACCCCCCAGCATGCGGGCAATTTCATTGACGCGTTCTTCAGAGGTGAGTGACTCGATGCAGATGCTGGCTGATTCATGCGTCAGCTGTTTTTGAACCCTGACATGATGGTGGGCCTGAGCGGCAACCTGGGGGGTATGCGTCACACAAAAAACCTGTCTCGAATCGCCCAGTTGTCGCAGCAGTCTGCCGATGGTCTCAGTCGTTCCGCCCCCAATGCCGGTATCCACTTCGTCGAATATCAGGGTAGGGGTTGCATGTTCTCTGGCGCTTGCAATATGAATGGCAAGGCTGATGCGTGACAGTTCACCGCCGGATGCAACTGAGGCCAGGGGTTGAGGGGGCTGGTCGGGACTGGTGCTAATGTAAAATACGGGTTGCTCGAGACCTGCGGCTGGCAGTGTGTCTGTGGTGGGTTCAAGGATAATGCTGAAATTTGCATGTGAGAGGGCCAGTTGCCGGAACATGGTCCTCAATTCCCCGCAGAGTTTATTGACGGCGATTTGTCGTTTGGCAGACAAAGCGGTTGCAGCGTCCAGGTATTGTTTTTTGATCTGATCGGCTTCTGCAATCAGCGCTGCGAGACGGATGTCTCCATGAAGGTGTTCCTGCAGCCGGGTGGCCAGCTGCTGTTGAAAGGCAAATAATTGTTCCGGCTGGATTCGGTGTTTGCGGGCCATATCAAACAGGAGACTGAGGCGCTTTTCAACGGCAGCCAATTTTTCAGGGTCCTGATGGGATTTTTCTGCGGTGTGACGCTGCGATTCTTCAAGGTCATTGAGTTGAACGGTGATATTCAAAAGCGTCTGTTGCCAGAGCGTCGCTTCAGGACAGATTGGCTGCAGTGAACTGTTCAGCCGGGTTAACTGACGAAGCAATGATGAGATGCAGGGATCCTGGCCATTTAACAATTCAAGCGATTCATTGAGTTTAGAAAGGGTGGTATCTGCATGTCCGAGCTGTCGCTGGAGCTGATCCAGTGTCTGAAACTCATCACAGGTGAGGTGCAGGGTCTGCAGTTCGCTGAGCTGAAACTGTAGAAACTCAGCCTGAGCGCGCTCTTTTTCGATTTCAGCGGTCAGTGCCCGGATTTCTGTCTGGAGCGTGCGAAAAGCAAGGGCACAGACACTGACTTTTTCGGCGAGGAGGAGACTGCCTGCATAACTGTCCAGCAGTTGGAGCTGCGCTTTGGGCTGAACCAGAGAGTGTTGTGCATGTTGCCCGTGAATGTGAATCAGTTTTTCAGCCAGTTCCCTGAGTTTGGACAAAGGCAGCGGTGTGCCGTTGACGTAACTGCGTGTGCGTCCATCGGGGGTTAAAATGCGGCGAATGATGCACTCGTTGTTGTCCTGTTCAAGATCCTGCTGGCTCAGCCATTCGATGGCAGCCGGCAGGTGAGCGACATCAAACGTCAGGGTGATATCTGCGCGATCAGCGCCCGGTCGAACAGGGTGTCCGGAAGCTCTGCCACCTAACGCGAGACCAATGGCATCAATGAGGATTGATTTGCCGGTGCCTGTTTCTCCGGTGATGGCGGTGGTGCCGGATGCGAGCGGGAGTTGGAGGGATTGAATGGCAACAAGGTCCCGTACATCAATGTGGGTCAGCATAATACGGTTACTCCCCGTGGGTGAGTTTTTTGCCCCAATGAAGTTTGCTGCGAAGGGCTTTGTAATAACTATAGTCTATTGGATGAACAAGCTGGAGTGGCTGAGGTTTTTTGTGCAATGTGATTTTTGAACCGCCCGGGATTGAAATGCAGGGGTGACCATCACAGCTTAACCGGGGAACCGTTTGACTGTCGGGTGAGATAAGGACAGTGACCTCTGCATCACCAGGGACCACAATGGGTCGACTGTTCAGGCTGTGGGGAAACATCGGTACCAGCACAATGGCATTCAGGGCAGGGTGCAGAATGGGCCCGCCACCTGACATTGCATATGCAGTGGAACCGGTAGGGGTCGCTGCAATGATCCCATCAGCATGCTGGCTGCAGACGAATTCATCATTAATGTAGATTTCAAACTCGATCATATGGGGGAAAGCAGCTGGCATGATGGCCACTTCATTGAGCGCATTGTCTTCCTGAGAGGCCTGTCCCGGCTGACTGACAGAGGCGGTCAGCAAAAATCGATCTTCAATTTGGTAGTGACCCTGCAAAATCATGCCAACCTGGTCAAGTGCAGTGGGCAGAATATCGGTCAGAAAGCCGAGACTTCCGCGGTTGATGCCAAGAACGGGGATCTTTTGATCCACTGCAGTATGAGCGGCATGCAGCAGGCTGCCATCGCCCCCAATAACAATTAATAAATCAGCCTGCAGGCTCAGCTGTTCTCTGGAGATAATCGGCAGGTCGGTCATTTTAAGCGCATCGGCAGTTTCAAGCTCAACGCAGATGTCACACCCCAAAGGCAACAGATAATCAATCAGGGATTGCAGGGTTTCTTTGACGCCGGGGGTGCCTGTCCGTCCAAAAAGCCCAATCCGTTTAAAAGGGGTTGCCATGGGGATTCCTAATGTGGGCAAAATGCACTTTTTAGAATTTTATGTGATAAGACGGCACGGTACCATAGCGGCCGAATGATTCTTGTATGTCATAAGGATTTCAGCGAACGGGTTGAATCAAACCCGGATTGCCCTTATATGATCTGTCACCATTAATAGTTGTTTGGATTGACTGGGCAGGAGGAGAAGCGGGTGCCTCATCGAGTAAAAGTTGAACAGACTGATATTGAAGACGAAGCGGTGCAATCCAATACCGGGCAACCCGATGTGAAAGAGGGGAAGCCGCAGCAGATCGCTGATCTTGAGGAGAAAGTGTCTGCCGCGCAGGACCGTGTGTTGCGGATGCAGGCAGAGATGGAAAACGTTCGCCGGCGGGCTGAGCGGGATGTCGAGAGTGCGCATAAATTTGCTCTCGAGAGGTTTGTGAATGAATTATTGCCCATTGTGGATGGACTTGAGCGAGCACTTTTAGCCCATTCTGGGGAGGATTCGGCCACTGGCAGCCTATTGGATGGGGTGGGCCTCACGCTGAAAATGCTGCATGGGGTGTTCAATAAAGTTGGTGTGCATCAGGTCAACCCTGAGGGTACGGCCTTTAATCCTGAACACCATCAGGCAGTTTCAACCGCCTCCCGGCCGGATCTTGCAGCCGGTACGGTGGTAGAAGTATTGCAGAAAGGGTATCTGTTAAATGACCGTCTGGTACGACCTGCATTGGTGATTGTGGCAGGCAATTAACGTTAAGCATTGAAAGTGGGTGAGTTGCCCTTATATCGCTTTTATGCAGACTCCAAATTGATGAGGTAGGAGAAGATCATGGCAAGTGGAACCAGTAAAATTATCGGTATCGATCTCGGTACAACCAATTCATGTGTTGCGGTGATGGAAGGGGATCGGGTCAGAGTCATTGAAAATGCAGAAGGGGACAGAACAACCCCCTCTGTCGTGGCATGGCTGGACAACAATGACACACTGGTAGGACAGCCGGCCAAGCGCCAGGCGGTGACGAATCCTGCCAACACTATTTATGCCGCCAAACGGTTGATCGGACGCCGGTTTGACGAAGAAGTCGTTAAACGGGACAAAGAGATTGTCCCTTATAAGATTGTCCGTGCTGACAATGGCGATGCCTGGATCGAAGTGCTGAATGACAAAAAAATGGCACCTCCACAGATTTCAGCCCAAGTTCTTATGAAAATGAAAAAGACCGCCGAAGACTATCTGGGTCATCCGGTCACTGAAGCTGTGATTACTGTACCGGCTTATTTCAATGATTCTCAGCGTCAGGCCACCAAAGATGCGGGACGGATTGCAGGTCTGGATGTCAAGCGGATCATCAATGAACCGACGGCTGCAGCCCTCGCCTTTGGCCTCGACAAAAAACCAGGCGACCGCAAAATTGCTGTCTACGATCTGGGCGGCGGGACATTTGATATTTCCATCATCGAGATTGCAGAAGTGGATGGCGAGCATCAGTTTGAAGTGCTCTCAACCAACGGGGACACTTTCCTCGGTGGTGAAGATTTTGACATGAAGGTGATTAACTACCTGGTGGATGAGTTCAAAAAATCTTCCGGCATCAATCTGCGCAATGACCCTCTGGCGCTGCAGCGTCTCAAAGAAGCCGCTGAAAAAGCCAAAATTGAGCTTTCTTCTGCGCAGCAGACAGAAGTCAATCTGCCTTATATTACAGCTGATGCATCCGGTCCAAAGCATCTTAATATCCGTATCACGCGGGCAAAACTGGAATCCCTTGTGGAAGATCTGGTGAAAAAAACCATGGAACCCTGCCGGATTGCCATTAAAGATTCTGGAATCAGTGCCGCTGACATCGAAGATGTGATCCTGGTCGGTGGTCAGACACGGATGCCGATGGTGCAGGAAGTTGTCAAATCCATTTTTGGCAAAGAACCCAGACGGGATGTGAATCCGGATGAGGCTGTCGCCATTGGTGCGGCCGTTCAGGGCGCTGTGCTGTCAGGGGATGTCAAAGACGTTTTACTGCTGGATGTGACGCCATTGTCCCTCGGCATCGAAACGCTGGGTGGGGTGATGACCAAGCTGATCGAGAAAAACACCACCATTCCGACCAAAGCCAATCAGGTGTTTTCAACGGCGGGTGACAATCAGACGGCAGTGACTGTGCATGTGCTGCAGGGTGAGCGTGAAATGGCGACAGCCAACAAATCACTGGGACGTTTTGATCTGAGTGATATTCCGCCGGCACCCCGTGGCATGCCACAAATTGAAGTGACTTTTGACATCGATGCCAATGGTATTTTGCATGTCTCTGCCAAAGACAAGGCAACCGGCAAAGCGCAGTCTATTGTGATCAAGGCTTCCAGTGGACTGAGTGAGGAGGAAGTCAAAAACATGATTCGCGATGCTGAGGCGCATGCGGCAGAAGACCGTCGTTTTCATGAACTGGTGACGGTGCGCAACCAGGCAGACAATGTGATTCACACGGTGACCCGAACCCTGACAGATGCTGGTGACAAGCTGACGGATGACGATAAAAAGCCGGTCAATGCAGCGGTGGAAGACCTGCGCGAAGCCCTGAAAGGGGATGACAGGACGCTGATCGAAGAAAAACTCAAAGTGGTCACCGATCTTTCCGGCCGTATTTCTGAAAAACTTCAGGCTGCCGGTCATCAGGCACCTCCGGAAGGTTCAGGCAGTGATGCAGGTCATCAGGGCAATGCTGCATCCGGCAAAGGGGATGGTGTTGTGGATGCAGAGTTTGAGGAAGTAAAGGGTGATGACAGCGGGAAATAAATCCTGAGGTTGTCATCAGCATGTTTGTTTTTCATATGGCGGGGGCACAGGGGTGCCCCTGTGTTTTTGTAACATAAAAATTCAGGGTGGCAGCAGTATGTCGAGGAGAGATTATTATGAAGTTTTGGGTGTTTCCCGGTCTGCCACGGCTGAAGAAATAAAAAAATCTTTTCGTCGTCTGGCGATGAAATATCATCCTGACCGAAGCGGCGAGGACAAGCAGGCCGAGGAACAGTTTAAAGAAGCGCGGGAAGCCTATGAGGTATTGTCCGACAGCAACCGCCGGGCAACGTATGACCGTTTTGGACATCAGGCCGCCGGTATGGGGGGTGCAGGTCCAGGTCCAGGCGGCATGAATTTTGGGGATATTTTTGGAGATATCTTTGGTGATATCTTCGGGGGTGGCCGCGGCGGACCTGAGCGGGGCGCGGATCTGTCATGCCATCTTGAGGTTACCCTTGAGCAGGCTGCGAGAGGCACTACGGTTGAGATTGAAGTGCCAACCCAGGTGCCCTGTGAGCTGTGTGATGGCACGGGCGCGAAAAAGGGCACTGCACCTGCAGAGTGCAGTGACTGCGGGGGATATGGCCAGATCCGGATTCAACAGGGATTTTTCACTGTTCAGCAAACCTGTCCCAGTTGTCGGGGACGGGGTCGTGTGATCAAAGACCCCTGTGCAGAGTGTCGTGGCCAGGGGCGGAAGCGACAGACCAAGAAGCTCTCTGTTAAGGTACCTGCAGGTGTGGATTCCGGTGATCGCATTCGTCTGGGCGGTGAAGGGGAGGCTGGCGAAGCAGGTGCTGCCCCCGGGGATTTATATGTGCAGATTCAAGTCAGGCCGCATTCGATTTTTGTGCGTGAGGGTGTCGATTTGCATTGCGAGGTCCCCATTAATTTTGTGACACTGACGCTGGGTGGAGAAGTGGAGGTGCCGACGTTAACAGGGCGTCTTAAACTTAAAATCCCCCCTGAAACACAGTCTGATAAAGTGTTCAGGCTGAAAGGTGCAGGTGTTCCGCCTGTGCGCGGAGGTTCCAAAGGGGATCTGCATTGTCGGGTGGTGGTTGAAACCCCCGTTAATCTGAATCACAAACAAAAAGAACTTTTGACGCAGTTCAGTAAAACGCTTTCAGAGGATAACCGTCACCAACCCCGAACGGCTTCCTGGTTTGAGAAAGTCCGAAAATTTTTTGAAGGCATGAGTTAAAACTTATTAAGAGGCAGCAGTCATGAACAGAATTCCGATGACGGTGCGTGGAGAAACCATGTTGCGCGATGAACTACACCGTCTTAAAGCCATTGAAAGACCAAGGATCATCAACGCCATTTCAGAGGCCCGTGCGCATGGTGATCTCAAAGAAAATGCCGAATATCATGCGGCAAGAGAGCAGCAGGCCTTTGTCGAGGGCCGTATCAATGAAATTGAAGGCAAATTATCAAATGCGCAGGTCATTGATGTCGCCTCGATCAATTGTACCGGGCGGGTGATTTTTGGGTGCACCGTGACACTGGCGAGCGTTGAATCCGGAAAAGAAGTTGTGTATCGGGTAGTGGGTGAAGATGAGGCGGACATCAATCAAAATATGATTTCAGTCACCTCTCCGATTGCCCGTGCCATGATCGGCAAACAGGAAGGGGACAGTGTTGAAGTGCGTGCCCCGGAAGGTGTCCTGCATTATGAGATTGTCCAGGTGGCTCATCTCTGATGCCTGCTGGAAAAAGCAGCCGGCAATGGCTGAGAGAACATTTTTCAGACCCCTATGTGAAGCAGGCGCGGCAGCAGGGGTATCGTTCAAGAGCGGCTTATAAGCTGCTTGAGCTTCAAAAGCGTGACAAATTATTCCGTCAGGGATCGCTTGTGATTGATCTTGGCGCCGCCCCTGGCGGATGGTCTCAGGTGGCAGCCCAGCAGACAGGGAAAAATGGCCGCGTGATTGCGCTGGATATTCTCCCCATGAAGCCGATAGCCGGGGTTGAGTTTATTCAGGGAGACTTCACTTCGCCTGAGGTGACAGAGAGGCTGCGGGCCTGTCTTTTGGACCAAAAAGCCGACTGGGTCATTTCGGATATGGCTCCAGATATGAGCGGGGTGGGCGCAGTTGATCAGGCGCGCTCCATTGAACTTGCCAATCTTGCGCTGCTTTTTGCAGAAGAGGTGCTGCATGAGCAGGGGGGATTGTTGATCAAGGCATTTCAGGGGGAAGACTTTGAAGCGCTTTTGCGTGCGATGCGCGCTGCTTTTCCCTCTGTATTAATTCGAAAGCCGGATGCCTCCCGCATGCGTTCACGGGAAGTCTATCTTCTTGGCAGGCCTGCGCGGACAAAGCAGGCTGCCTCACGAAAAAAACCCTGATTTTAAGAGTGGGTTGTCGAGTGGTTTATAGGGTACAGTTACGGTATCATGGCCCGCTCCAGCGGGTGTAATTTGTAAAGGGGTCCGCAAGGTGAACGATACAATTAAGACCATTTTTTTATGGATTGTGGTCGGCGTTATACTGGTTTCTGCATTTAATTTGTTGGGTCCCCACCGCAATGCGGATGAGCATATCAGCTACTCCCAGTTTCTTAAGGAGGTCGGTCAGGGAAATGTGAGCTCTGTCACTATTTCTGATCAGGATCTGACGGGTACCAAGCAAAACAACACGATGTTTACAACGTATCTGCCCATGGCTGGAGATACGCAATTACTTAAAAATTTGATCGAAAATAAAGTCAGCGTTGAGGGTAAACCACCCGAGCAGCCCGGGTTGCTGGTGCATCTGCTTAATTTGCTGCCCTGGATTATTATTTTTGCCATCTGGATTTATGTCCTGCGCCAGCAGGCGGGTGCCGGTCGGGGGGGTGCATTTTCATTTGGCCGCTCCCGCGCCCGTCTGCTTGGCGAAGATCAGGTTAAAGTCACCTTTGCGGATGTCGCAGGCGTTGATGAAGCCAAAGAAGAAGTACGGGAATTGGTCGAATTCCTGCGGGATCCCGGGAAATTTCAAAAGCTGGGTGGCAGAATCCCGCAGGGCGTATTGTTGGTGGGTCCGCCAGGAACCGGTAAAACCCTGCTCGCACGGGCTGTGGCGGGGGAAGCCAGGGTGCCCTTTTTCACTATTTCAGGGTCAGACTTCGTGGAGATGTTCGTAGGGGTCGGTGCCTCCCGTGTCCGGGATATGTTTGAACAGGCCAAGAAACAGGCACCCTGCATTATTTTTATCGATGAAATTGATGCGGTAGGTCGTCATCGGGGTGCAGGCTTAGGGGGCGGCCATGATGAGCGTGAGCAGACACTGAATCAGCTTCTGGTTGAAATGGATGGGTTTCAGGGCAACGAAGGCGTCATTGTGATTGCGGCCACAAATCGACCGGATGTGCTGGATAATGCGCTGCTTCGTCCGGGCCGCTTCGATCGTCAGGTGACAGTGACACTGCCGGATGTGCGTGGCAGAGACCAGATTCTTCGGATTCATATGGCGAAGCTGCCTTTGGGAGATGATGTTCGTCCTGAAGTAATTGCGCGTGGCACGCCAGGTTTTTCCGGTGCGGATCTTGCCAATATCGTGAATGAAGCCGCCTTGTTTGCAGCGCGTGCCAACAAAAAAGCGGTCACGATGGCCGAGTTTGAAAAGGCAAAAGACAAAGTCATGATGGGCGCAGAACGGCGTTCAATGGTGATGAGTGATGCTGAAAAAAATCTGACTGCTTATCATGAAGCCGGACATGCCATTGTTGGCTTAACGGTCCCAGAACATGATCCCGTCCATAAAGTCACCATTATCCCGCGGGGACGCGCACTCGGGGTGACGATGTTCCTGCCTGAAGCGGATCGTTACAGCTATACGCGAGAGCATCTCGAGAGTCGGATTTCCAGTCTGTTTGGCGGCCGGATTGCTGAAGAAATTATTTTTGGACCTGGCAAGGTTACCACGGGTGCGGCCAATGACATTCAAAAAGCAACTGAGCTTGCAAGAAATATGGTAACCAAATGGGGTCTTTCCGAGAAGCTGGGCCCTTTGACGTTTGGAGATGATGAAAAAGAAGTTTTCCTTGGACATTCTGTGGCAAGACACAAAGAAATTTCAGAAGCCACATCCGGTATTATCGATCAGGAAATTCATGACATTATCGATCGAAATTATCGCAGAGCTGAAAATATTTTACGTAAAAATCTGGATAAACTGCATGCGATGTCACAGGCTCTGATGAAATATGAGACCATCGGAGTTGATCAGATCAATGACATTATGATGGGGCGTCCCGCGCGTGATCCAGAAGAGGGCGGCTCTTCAAGTGGCGGCAGCCTGTCCAATAATTCCACTGCCACGTCTGCAGCCCCTTTTCCCAGTGGATTTCCCGAGGATGGATTAAGACAGGAAAGGCATCGCGATGACTGATCAATCGTCTGCAGTGCATCCGGTAAAAAAATATTTCGGCACGGACGGTATCCGTGGCCGTGTGGGTGTGTGGCCGATTACGCCTGATTTTATTTTAAAGTTAGGCTGGGCATTTGGCCGGGTGTTAGCAGCCAATAAGCCCGGTGGTAAAGTGCTTATTGGGAAGGATACCCGTATTTCGGGCTATATGTTTGAATCAGCGCTTGAAGCTGGGCTCTCAGCTGCTGGGATAGATATTCATCTGTTGGGTCCTATGCCGACACCGGCCGTTGCGTATCTGACACGCACACTTCGGGCTGAGGCAGGTATTGTCATCAGTGCATCGCATAATCCTTATTATGACAATGGCATCAAGTTTTTTTCAGCCACAGGCGATAAACTCCCAGATCACCTCGAGTCAGCCATTGAGGCGAAACTTGAAGAGCAGATGACAACGGTGGATTCAGCCCGTCTGGGAAAAGCGGTACGTATTGTAGACGCCCCGGGGCGGTATATTGAATTTTGTAAGGCGACAGTCCCTTCATCTGTCAGTCTTGCAGGGCTTCGGATTGTCGTCGATTGTGCCAATGGGGCGGCTTATCATATTGCACCTGAGGTTTTTTCTGAGCTGGGTGCAGAAGTCATTGAACTGGGCGCCAACCCTGATGGTCTGAACATTAATCTTGAGTGTGGCGCGACCGATGTACGGCGTTTGCGGGATGCTGTTTTACAAAAAGGCGCTGACCTCGGACTGGCTCTGGATGGGGATGCTGACCGGATCATGATGGTGGATGCCCAGGGTGAAACAGTAGATGGGGATGACATCCTTTACATTATTGCGAGGCAAAAGGCTGAGGCCGGCACCCTGAAAGGGGGAGTGGTAGGCACGGTGATGTCGAATCTGGGTCTGGAGCAGGCAATCAGCCAGATGGGTGTCGAATTTGTTCGTGTGGGCGTGGGTGACCGGCATGTCGTGGCTGAATTGCGCCAACGGGGATGGTTCCTAGGTGGAGAACCCTCTGGTCATGTTATTTGTTCGGAAGCTGTTACGACTGGGGACGGTATCATCACTGCATTACAGGTGTTATGTGCGATGCAGCACAGCCAGTCTTCACTGTCTCAGCTTAAAAACGGTATGCGTCGTTATCCCCAGGTGTCAATTAGTGTCCGGGTGGGGGATGAAGTGGTGGATCCCACTTTATCAACCTCTATTCGGGCAGCATTACGCGATGCGGAGTCCAAAATGGCGCCCGCTGGCAGAGTGTTGGTGAGACGCTCAGGGACGGAGCCGGTGGTGCGTATTATGGTTGAAGGCGGTGATGAGGTTGAAGTGCAGGATACCGCAACCTGGCTGGCAGGGATTGTCAGAGAAGAGCTGGTGGGTTGAGCTACTATAGGAGTGGCGCCTTGTGCCGATCTCCATCAAGCCAATGGCCAGATTGTCATTGCGAGGCCGCGCAGCGTTTGGCCGTGGCAATCCAGTTTATTGGCAACAGCTAAAAAAGCTGGATTGCCACGTCGAAACGGCTCCGCCCTCCTCGCAATAATGGTATGTCCCCTGCTGATCTTAGTTTTTGAATAAACAGAATTTTTAAGAAGGTAACCCCCACCAAAAGAATTGGCAGGGGGGGGCTTGGAAACCCTTACTCTGCCATTTCTTTGAGCTTTTTCAGGGCTCGAATCTTGATGACACGACGTGCAGGTTTCGCCTTAAAGGTGGTCATTTCCCCGGTGAAAGGGTTGATTCCTTTGCGGGCAGGTGTGGCTGGCTTTTTCACAACCTGAATTTTCAAAAGGCCGGGCAGAACGAATTTTCCGGGTCCTCTTGATTTAACATGTTGCTCGATAAGTTGTTCCAGTCCACCCAGAACGCTGACAACATCTTTCCGGGAGGTCCCATTCATGTCGGTAAGGGTCCGGATGATGCCGCTTTTGTTCAGCGGGTCCTTGATCGAAGGCATCTTGATCGAAGGTGATTTTTTCGCACTTGCGGTCTTCGTCGCAGCTTTCCTTGCTACTTTCCTCTTGGCGGTTTTCCTTGCGGAGTTAACCGAAGCCTTTCTGGCAGCCATGGTCATTTTCCTCTCTGTCAGTCTAAACACCAGTGAAACATATTTACTGCCCTACGATAGCATATTGAGCTATTTTTGCGAGTATTTTTGTAGCGCAACAATGGGGGGCGAAGGAGCAGTAAAGCGGGTGTTTTCCAAGATATCTGCTTGCTTGTCTGGTAGTGATGCTATATTATTCCGCATCTTT
>Ga0206941_10174_pt1 | contig 18964 bp, 14 predicted proteins | sample Alteio_BWOrgHeat_9_FD_153251 | JGI IMG/M metagenome (GOLD analysis project Ga0206941, IMG submission 153251) | Enriched cells from forest soil in Barre Woods Harvard Forest LTER site, Petersham, Massachusetts, United States -... | ecosystem: Environmental > Terrestrial > Soil > Temperate forest >...
TGATCCTGTCGGTTCCATTCTAGCAGGTGGTACACAGGTGGGAACTTATAAGGTGGAAGGAATTGGTTATGATTTTATCCCTAGAGTTCTTGACAGAGAATTAGTAGACACTTGGGTGAAAACTCAAGATAGGGAATCCTTCCTTCTCGCTCGTCGTTTGATGTTGGAAGAAGGTCTTCTAGTCGGAGGTTCTTCCGGTTCTGCACTTTTTGCAGCATTGAAGGAAGGTCATCGTTTGAAAAAGGGTTCGAATTGCGTGATTATACTCCCCGATGGAGTGCGCAATTATCTTTCCAAATTCGTAGACGACCATTGGATGCGTGACAATCATTTCTTCAGTACGAGCGCATTGGAAGGAAATGTTTCCGACATTGCAAAATCAAAAAGAGATCGTCTTATAAGCCTTGAGCAAACGGAACACTGTCAAGTTGCAATAAAACTCATGCAGGAAAAATCGTTTTCTCAAATCCCTATTACAAGCAAAGGGGTCTTGAGTGGAATGCTTTATGAAAAAAATCTGCTCGGGTTTTTGCTTTCCGGTCTTTAGACTCAGCAATAAGCGAAGTTATGACACGTCAGTTTGCAACGGTTACCAACGATACTCCTCTTGCAACTCTTCAGGATCTCTTGCTGAAATCGGGTTGTGCCGTGGTTATCGATAAAAACCGAATCCCTCAGCAGATCATTACTCACATAGATCTTGTGCAATGGATTGCAGACCACAGTGCTTAACTTTATCCTTTAATAAGGGAGAGTTTGAGCTTGAACTCAGGCGAAATCATCGCTAAGACCTTCCAACACGCATATTGGAGAAAATAATGAGTTCAATGGAACCCGAAGAGTTTCAAAAATTACTAGATGAGTATTACCAATGGCCTACGGAATATATGTTCAAGTTCATCATCAAAAGTGATCTTATTGAGGGAATTCAGGGACTTGAAGACGTTTTTGCAAGCTTGGAAATCATAGAAAAAACTACTCGATCCTCTCATGGCGGGAAATATACTGCGTATTCTGTACGAGCTCAGATGCATTCCAGCATTTCTGTAATCGATGTTTATAGGAAAGTTTCTGAAATTGAAGGCGTCGTAGCACTTTAGAACTCAGCCGACTGACCTATTTCTTTTTCGAATTCCTCTCCCTTGCGTAAATTATCAACACTCCGCTTATAATGTATGCACCAACCTAATCAACGGGGGAATTATGAAAAAGGTGCTACCCATTTTACTGTTGAGTGCAAACTTCTTCTTAATCGCATTAGATTTAAAGGCAGAAGATCCTGTTAACAAAGAAGCGAAAGAGTCTTCGAAAATTCTCACGGATCTTTACAAGAAAGAAAACCCACATCCTCAAAAACAACCTAGAGACCAGCCTCCTTATGTGAAATTCGAAGACGTTAAAATGTGGAAAGCTGCAGGAGATCACCACGCAGCAGGATACGACGAGAACAATAATCTAATTGCAATCTACGATTTGACTTACCAGAACACTCTGTCTATTGAATTTTTCGGACGTTCTCTCTTAGGAACCATCGGAGCGGGTGATTTTAATCTTCGAGAACTGATCCGTATGATTCGCAACGCTATGAATGATAGGCAGCCTCGTTCTAGAGGTGGGTCGGGACCTATGCCTAGCGAAGATTATAAAAAAATTAAAAAAACACTTACGAAAATTGAAACCCAATATGGAGATCTCACTTCACCACTGAAAGGAGAATGGTGGTCGCAGATTCCTATAAAGCAAGATGCGAGGGGAAGACGGCTCGCAGATCCCGCTGTTTCTTTCAAACTCTCGGACATAGATGTCGACAGTGTTATGGACCCTGTTCAGAAATTCACCTACGACAACAATCTTAGACAAATGCAAGCCAACATCTCCGAAATGTTCAACATCGATGCTACGAGACTGTTTGAACAGCTTACTATACAACGCAATAAAAACGGTTCTTTCGATCTCGTGTTGACACCAAATGCTCCATCGCTAGCACCGAGTTCACAACCTGACAAAGTAGTCGATTTAGTGCGCTACCAAAATTCATTCGGTTATGCGCTTCTCTATCTTGCAATTAAAACAGCGCTCACAAATATTGCAGGTGCCATTCCTCAACCTGTTGTTGCTGCAATTATCAAATATGCAGTGAACCGTTGGTTCGAATTATATGAAGAGCAACTTTCTTTCCACCGTTTCAAAGCTTACGAATACATCAACGAAGCAGAACGCGGAGATGTTTCTCCCTTCTCCTTTATGACTGCGGATGAACGTGCAAGATCTGGTGTATACATACTCAGTCATGAGGCAGGTATTTTTCACACTATTTTTCAAATCCGTGACAAGGCATTTTACTTAAAGAGTGTTCAGGATGAGTTGACCTCAGTAACAGCAAACCAAACATGGACCAACGCAGAGAAACTTGGTCTTTCCCCACTGTCTCCGTTGTATTTCTACGCTAACAAAGAACAGGCAGTACAAAACGACTATGTGCTTGTCATGGGAGGGCGTCCTCGTTTTGTGCAAGCTCCGTTTATAGCTGTAGACTACAGAAACCCTTACGATGAGCAGATTAAACGCAACATTATCAAAAGTGTTTACGATATTATGCATGCGATGCAGTTACCATTTCCAGGTATAGATTTTTTCATGATTCTTTTGTACGACGTGTTTCTTATGGATGATGTTCGCGATGCAATGCGTTGGGAAGCACGACTGACTTCGCTCATGCGTAATATTCCGGATACGGATTTTAGTTCGGAAATCGAAAGGATCTACGCACAACGCGTAAATCCTTTTGAGTTTGATCTGGATGAGGAGAACGCCTACGTACAGCGTTCTAAAGAGTATTTGGGATTATAGAAGTTTCTTCAACTCGTCTTCTAACATCTTCTCGTCGTAACCGTAAATTTTACGACCTTTGAAGAAAATCGCAGGTGTACCGTTGACTCCGATGCGTACACCTTCGTTCTTTGCAGATTCCACTTTTTTAGCTGTGTCTGGGGAAGCCAAACATGCTTCGAAAGCTTTCATATCCAACTTCAAATTTTTAGCAAATTCGACAGGAGACTTGTCTGTTAAAGAAGCTTCTCCGAAAGCCATGTAGTGGTAGTCCCAGAATTTCTTCTGCTTGTCTGCACAAACGCCACCTTCCGCAACTTTTTTCGAAGTTTCTGTACGGCCTAGTGGGAAATCAAGATAAGTGAACTGAACTTTATCTTTGTATTTATCTGTCAAACTCTTCAAAGCTTTGGAAGCATGCTTACAGTGTCCGCATCCGTAATCTGCGAACTCAACAATATGAACCTTCGCTTTTTCGTTTCCTTTGGAGGGAAAACCTTGGTAGCTGATCTCAACCACAGGTGCTTTGGGTTCGGCCATAAGAAATTTGAATTTTCCATTCGCCTTTACTTTTTCCAAAGCTGCAGTGCGTAACTTCTCGCTTTCCTGACTTTGAAGCAGATTGATAATGTCCTTCTTGATCGACTCAAACTCGCGTCCACCTAAACGCGCTTTATTTTCTTCAAACCAAGCTTTTGCTTCTTTTTCCGTCGCAACCTTACCTTTGAAAGTCTGCGCTTCGTACTGTTCAAGCGTCATACCCTTCTTCTTAGCTTCTGCGCGTGCATAGTCTTCGAAAATCTGCTCGTCAGCGACTTTTTGCAAATTGTCGTAAACCTGACGCTGCATCTCATAGTTGGATTGCTGAAGAGCGGGGCTGAGATCCTTGCTTGTATAATTTTTGCCATTGAATTGAAAAAGAGCTGCTGACTCATCCGCACGCAATACACTTGCGGAAAAGCAAAGAGCGAGGCCACACAAGAGAATACGCTTCATAGAAAATCCTTCTGTTAATACGAGATGCTCAAGGGATATCCAAGTAAACAAACCGCGGAACCCCTTTCCGAATAATTGCGAGAACTTACAGTATTTATGGTTTTTGTGTCAATATAGGCCTGAGGGATTGAAGATTGGGCTCGGAAAGACTCAGTTTGCTTAAAGACGTTTCGTCGAAAGTCTCGCGAATAATCTTCCACTCATTGTCTTCTTTTTGCCAGTAGAGAACCTTGCGTCCCTGACTTTTGTAACGGTCATCCCCTTGGAAACTTTGATTCATAATCGCAACGGCATATTTAGGATGAGATAAGACACGTAAAGTTGTTGTGTTCAAACTTATAGATTCGTAGGAACGGAATACACGTTTCTTGTAGTTTTCATACGCGTTTTTATTTTTACCTTGGTATTTAAAATTCTTAGAATAGAAATTCATGTAACGTTTAAGATCTCTCTTAGCCCAACTGTCGAACCAATCTTCTGTAAGTGCTACGAGTTCTTTTCGATCCTGAACATCGTTGACTTGCTTATTATCCGCAGAAATCAGAACTATACCCTGTTTAGGAACAAGCCAGTTTTTCAGTTTCACGATGTCATCATTGTAAAATGCTATACAACCTTCCGTAACATTCTCTGCTGCAATACGGTTGTCATCTCCTGCACCATGCAACCAAATTCCATACCCCGTTTTACCTGAAATCTGATCGACTAAATTGGGAAAATCCAGAGGAACTGCAACGCGTCCGTATTTGCTGACACGAAGCTGCTGTTCGGGAACATGAGATAAAATAAAATAAATACCTTCTGGAGTTTTGTTGTCTCCTTGACGAAGTTTATCACCCTTCTCCTTACCAATTGCAATGCGGAAAGTCCGCAAACCTACGGGTTCTTCTGGAAAAGAAGGTAGAGTGTATAAAGTTGCACTCAGGGAATCTTTCACTACAGATAACCAAACAAGCTCATCTTCCAAAACAAGGTTGCCCTTGGAAAAAGCAAAGGAAGAAAACAAAAACATCATGAATGCAAAAAACCAGTTCATCAAGAATTCCTATTCTCGCTTTGATCTTTGAGAGGTTCTAGAAGCAGAAGTAAGTTTTTAAAATCATCGGGAAGAGGTGCTTCGAATCTCATTTCTTTTTCCGTCGTAGGATGTATGAAGCCCAAAGTTCTGGCATGCAGCATCTGTCTCTTCAAAGTGGAAAATACTTTGCGTATCTCAAGGGGTATAGTTTTGGGAAATTCATGGTTCTGATTGTAAATAGGGTCGCCTAGTAAAGGGCATTGAAGTTCCTTGCTGTGTACTCGGATCTGATGCGTGCGTCCTGTTCTTAGAAAGAGAGAGGCAAGAGTGATTCGCGATCTATAGGTTTCTTTCCTAATAAAAAGAGTCTTTGCGAGGCGATAACCGGAACCGGCTTTCACTTCATGGCCGAATTTTTTGAAATAAGCTTCTGCACTGATGGACGCAAAACGCTTGCGATGCGCAGGATCACGGTAGAGATAACTTTCATGTTCGAGGGAGGACTGTTCTAGGTAACCATCTAGCAAGGCTAGGTACTCTCTTGGAATTTGCTTGCTTGCAAACTGCTTCGACAAATTGGATTGGGTTCTTTCGTTTTTAGCGTAGACCATAACCCCCGTAGTGTCTTTATCCAATCGATGCACTATTCCCGGGCGAATATTATTGCCAACTTCGTTTTGAGAGCGCCCCAACCAATGAAAGACTCCTTCCACTAGTGTGGGTTCCCTTGTTCCTGAACCGGGATGCACACTGATACCAGCTGCTTTGTTGAGAACGAGCAAGTCGTCGTCTTCGAAGAGAATATCAAGGTGCATGGGATGGGGTATGAGAACTTTGGAGGGGCGCTCCTCTTCCACTTCAATGCTTATTTCGTGCTTGGAACGCAGAAGAAAATTGGCCTTACACTTGCGTCCATCGACAAGCACCAAGCCACGTTCAATGAGTTTTTGAATCTTAGACCGACTCAAATCGGGAAGAGCTTCGTTCAGATAGTGGTCCAAACGTTTGCGTTCGAAATTTTCAGGAACTTGAAGATGAATCGTTTTTTCCATTTTTTATCATTCTACCAAAAAAGAAGCCCAAACATTTGTTTGAAAATTCCGATAAACACTGGGAAGAAAAGGACAAATAAACTATGGCGTCTCAGGAAAATTTGCAACGGGATTTTGATCTGATTGTGATTGGAAGCGGATCTGCTGGTATACATGCGGCAATCCAAGCTGCCAAAATTCACAAACATGTTTGCATAATCGAACGAGACCCCCAACGTATTGGCGGAAGCTGGATACATACGGGAACTTTGCCTTCCAAAACTTTGCGTGAAGGACTCGCAGCAATACACAGTCTTAACGAACATGTTGGAAAACACTGGGTTCATCGCCTCGTTCATGATTTGCAAAGGGGAAGACTGTTCGAACATGCGCATCAGGTTTCCATTCAAGAGGAACTGATACTTCGAGAATACATCAAAGAGAACCGTATAGAAATGCTCCAGGGAATCGGCACGCTCGAAAACCAAAATGCAGTACGTGTGCTTTCGAATACCGGTTCCAAAATACTGTCCACGGACTTCATATTCATTGCAACAGGGTCGCGACCGGATAGACCGGAGCACATTCCTTTCGACGGTTGGCGCGTCATTGATTCGGACGATGTTTTCAATTTGGAAACTATACCAAAATCGATGGTGATCTACGGTGCGGGTGTTATTGGATGCGAATATGCATGTATTTTTGCAGCAATGGGAGTGGATCTCACTTTGGTTCACGGACGCGAAAGCATTTTGCAATACTGTGATCAGGAGATTGTGAAGGAACTTCAAAGCTTCATGCAGAACCTCGGAGTTAAGTTCAAACTCGGAACCCGCATCAGTCAGATGAATGTGGAAGGTTCGCAGGTTAAAATTTCCCTAGCACAGGAAACCATCGAGTGTGATGTGATGTTCTGGGCCAGCGGTCGTAATCCCGTTACTGAAAATCTTGGTCTCGAAAAAATGGCAATTCCGTACGACAAGAACCGGGCTATTCTTGTGAATGAGAATTTCCAAACACCGATACCGAATATCTACGCAGGTGGTGACGCAATTGGACCTCCAGCACTTGCTGCGACGGCATCGCAACACGGCAGGTTCGTTGCATGCCACATGTTTGGAACCAATTTGGGGAATTTTCCTAAAGACTATCCTATTGGCATTTACACTATTCCTGAATGTTCGATGGTTGGGCTTACGGAAGAAGCTCTGATACGTGAAGGACGTGAATATGTTGTAGGTCGTGCTTCTTATAAAGAAGTTGCGCGCAGTATTATAGGAGGGCAAACACACGGTTTGTTAAAAATGTTGATCGACAAAAAAACGCATCAGATATTGGGAATACACATAGTCGGTGATGATGCATGTAACTTGGTTCACATTGGATTGGCATTTATGACGAAGAATGGACACGCACAAGATTTTATCAATATGGTTTTCAATTACCCTACTCTTGCAGAAGCCTATCGCATTGCTGCTTTCAATGGTTTGAATAAGATATTTCCCGATGGTGTTATCAAAGGACCTCCCTTTGAACGCAGGAAGAATGCGTATTCGTCCATTAGGTAGAACCGTCAATAGCTCTAATCTACAATACGAAGAATCTCCGATTCGTGCACAGTCTTCTTCCATTCTTCAAACTCATGTTGAGTCATAGCTTTAGCGGGAAAGCTAGCGACGAGATCTCGATTCTGTGTGGTGCTAAGCTGAGGTATGTAATCTTTATGCGCTCCTAAAATACTAGCAAGCACATCATTGATTCCTTGAATATCCGTTGTACGTTTGTGTTCCGTAGATTTTGAATCTCCAATAGGATACGCACTCACACTCTGCGTAGGAACTTTTTTGAATTTCTTAAATTGAGTCATATCCGCAAAACTGAAATCAAATAACAAGAGAAGTGGTATTTGCTGATTCTTTATTTCAAATTTGTAAAATTTATCTTCAAATGGAAAAACAATATATTTCTCTTTATGGTGTTCTAAATCATAGAATAGGTTGTTTCCGGTTCCGTTTAAAATATCTCCGTGGACAAACCCATATTTCTCCCAACTTTTATAAAGCGAATAGCGCAATGAAAACAAAAGAAGATCTTGGTTTTCACGAAACTTATCCAAATCCTCCTTGTGAATTAGAATTTTACTCCACATCTTGTGTTTTTTTACTACAGTGTAGTACCAGTGCATCTCTCGGAAATTAGGAATAGGATGCTGGAGATATCTAAGACCCGTCTTTTGTTTTTTCAAAATAAAATCACATTCAAAAACATCTTCCAATATAGGGAAATTCAAAGCTTCGTGAGCGAGGACAAGGTCGGAGAGTTTTTGACTTACAAAAATTTCGTCTTTGGGCAAATCCTGTGGGTTTCCATTTTTATCTTTAAAAATAGAATAGTGTATAAATTTTTCCTTAAGTTTGTATTTGTGTTCTAACTCATGTTGGGTTGACGAGTCCGAATGATCGTAGAATTGAATAAGTTTATCCGAAACAACCGGGATCATTTTAACGACATAATCTGTTTCAGCATCGCCTTTCTTTCTAACAAGAAAAACCATTCCGAAGTCACTGTCATTATCGAGAGTTCCTTCGAGCCGATACCTGCTTTCGAAATCTTCTAGACATGTAGGATGATAAAGTATGCAATTTTCCTGACCACTGCAGGTATGGGGTAGATTTTCAGCAAAAGTCAGTCTTGAAAATAAACATAGAAACAAGACAAGAAAGCGTATCATGCAAACCTCTCTATAGTTTTTTCCATGATACTACATTTGAGCTTGGGATGAGGGTTAACAAAAAGCAGCAGTAGCGAGGAGAATCCAACCCAGTATAAACAAAAACCCTCCTATGGGTGTCAAAGGACCCGCCCACTTCGAAGCATCTGTGAGGAAGATCAAACAATGAAGACTTCCCGAGAAAAGAATGATTCCCAATATAAAAGAAAGTCCTGCAGCTTTGATAACCATGTTATCCACGCGCGTACTCGCAAACGCAACAGCAAGCAAAGCAAAAGCATGATACATTTGATAACGGACTGCTGTTTCAAAAAGCTGCAAATGCTCCGGTGATAGCTTTCCTTTCAAAGCATGAGCACCGAAAGCTCCTAAAGCAATACCTAATGCAGCAACAATATTTCCAATTGCAAACCAGTGATGCCAGAACATGTTCGACCTTTCCCAAAGTTTAAAGGATTTTGAAATTTTCGCACGATTTGATGCGAAGAGCAATGTGTTCTCAGTATTGTAGTATTGGCGCTTACGCCTTAAAATATACTCAAAACAAAAAAAGGAAGATCGCATGAAAACAGTGGTGATGCTTGCTCTTTCGATTTCTTTGCTAGGATGCAAGTTTTTCAGCAAAAAAAGCGACGATTCTCCTCCCGCATCATCTCAGGAAAACTGGGACTTAGCTGATGATCCGGAAGAACCCCATAATAACAACCACGTTGTGATGGTTGTAGATGATGGTATTGACCCCAATCAGCCTTCCTACAAGGACAAAGTCCTAGCGAGCTATACTTTGGTTTGCAACAGTGACAGTAGTGGTTTGGATTATTCAAGTCCGCAAGCTTATAAAAAAAGTCTTCTAAAAAAAATAGATTCTTCTCGCGAATACGTCTTTGGATCTCATTGTACTCTTGAAGAAGGGATTAGACTTGATTTGCACACTCCTCCCTCGCATATTATGGATAAGCGAAAGGAATGGAACTATAGAATTCGAAAGAAGGAATACGACGTTGTCGATAAACTTCGCGAAGTCTATGAAAGTATTAGATCTTTAGTTGGCAAATATCATGGAACCAACGTGACCGCAATGATCGCTTATAAAAATCCAAATGTACGCTTTGTGCTTGTTCAAGTGAAATTGGGCTCAAGAGGGGACTCTATAAGGTGCGCTGATATAAGAGCTGTCATTCCCATTTTAAACATCATTCATGATAAAGATATTCAAGAAGCGTATCGGAATAAAGCAGTTTTATCAGAATGGAAAATCATAGATGATCTTGCAAAGAAACATCACGTATCGCTGATTAACAAAAGCTACGGACTCACACGTGTGGATTGGGTTGATGAGTTGAAGCACTCGCAATGCGACCCACGTATGGTTGAGCCCTTGTCTTCTTTCCATACAGCATACATGACTCTTGAAAACGATCTTGCTAAGAAAATGAATATTTTTTACGACACAGCACCCTACTTGACCATTCAAGCTGCGGGTAATGACGCTTCAAGGTCGGATTCTATTAACGACAATTATTTTTGTTCTAAAGCTCCGAATCACTTGATGGTAGGAAGTTATAATTTAAATAAAGGTCAGGAACAGATCAGCAAATTCAGTACTTATGGGGCCTGTGTGAATCTCTATAGTTTGGGTGGCAATATTATTACGAGCAATCCCTTCAAATTTCTAAGTCTAACCAACGGAACAAGTTTTGCCACACCTCTTACAGTACGATACGCTAACATTAACTTTTCCGAATCTATGAAGCCTGAAGAAATGAGCAAGGAACTGCTAGCCCGTTTGGATTCTCGACAGTTTCTACCTCCGAGCAAGCATTTTAGATATGCTGCTTTCGACGAAGGTCCTGGACAGCTGAAGCTTGCTCACAAGAATATTGCGATCAACGATGAAAGCAAGGAATTGAATCGTAGCTTTATGGAACTGCGTATGCCTTAGATTGCTCGGATTGGCCTATCATATTTCGTAAACCAAACGAGTCCCGAAACATTCTTCCCCGAATGCAGAGCTTTAACAGCATCCACATACAAGCTCAACTGTTTTACAAAACCCATCTGCTGCGCAAATTCATACAGATCCACATCAACCGGAACATCTGCTGTTTTCCATTCAACTATAGAAATCTCCCCCGACTTCTTTTGCAAAAATAAATCACAAGACCCCATGAGCAGTTTTTGCTTACGCAATTGCACAATGCGGAATTCGGGAACTACTGTTTCTAAATCTTCAAAAAGCTGTTTCCATGCTTCGGAACGCACAATGTTCAAAACTTCGTTCCTACACTGCTTCTCAAGGTGAACATTCTTCAATAGCACACTGCACTCACTTGCGTTCATCACATTCAAGTGTGTTTTCCATATGTTTTCAAAACTATAAAGCTCACCTAAAGCTTCTTTTGCCAAGGCTTCATGCACAACAAGTCCCACAAAACGTCTCTGGAATGGCATTTCCGAAGATTTTTCTTGGTTTTCCAAAACACTATGCTTTATAGAAGCACTCGGATGCACAATAGAAATTTGATCGGGAAGCACGCGATTGGATTTTACATACCTAACAGATTCGGGAATCTCCGAACTTAGAATTGGCTCCTTGCTATATTGAAAATCAGGGAAAAACTCGTAGTCCCCATTCAAAAAACTCTCCCGAAGCAAAGGATAAAAACTTTCATTTATATTTTTTGTCTGGTGTGCACTTATAAGAAGATACTGACTTGCTCGTGTTAGCGCTACATAGAGAAGCCGTTCCGCTTCTTCTTCCAAGTTTTTTTCGGTAGAGGACATTATTCTGTCAAGCTGCAAATCCTTACGAGGTCTTTGCTTCTGCGTTCCGACGAGTGCGAGGCCTCTGTTTTGAACGTCATTCACTTTTGCCCAGTAGCGATCCATTCTATACCACTGCTCGCTCGTTTTAATCAGAGCTACAAAGGGGAATTCGAGGCCCTTCGCTTTGTGTATGGTCATCAAACGTACTGCGTCCCCTTCAGCGCTTGCGGAAGCTTCATCGTTACGTTCTTTGCACAATTCTAATTCTTCAAGAACTTCTCTTAGGGAATGATGATTCTCGTTCTCTATTTTGAGTACAGTTTCGTAAAGTTTGAAAAGATTCTTTTGAACGAGAGGATCTTTTTCCTCTTTGAATAGAAGCAGATCTAAAATTTTACTTGGAGACAAAACATGCATCTCTCGCATAAGAAAAATCAACTGCTTGCCTACTTCGCTATCCTTAAAACACTCCAAAATAGCGAGTTCTCTGCGAGGCAATGCTTGTGTTGAGCTAAGAGCGGAGAGAATTTCAGAATCGCTAATTCCACCAAAAGGACTTCGTAAATACGTAAGCAAGGAAACCGTATCGGTCGGATCACACAGGAATTTCAACAGCGCAAGAATATCCCGAATCTCTGGACGAGAATAAAAGCCTCTCTTCTCCTCTCTTAGGAAGTTAATATTATGTTCACGCAGAACCTCTTCGAAGATTTCAACATGCGTACTTGTTCTATAGAGCAGAACGCAATCCGATGCTTTTAAAGGTCTATAGGTTCGTGTCTTCTTTTCATAAACAGGATGAGACATCTCTCCCGACAAAGCTTTTTTCAAGTAGCTTGCAAGGAATACAGCCTCTTCTCGAACAGCAGTTTCTTTGTCTTCGTACACGGTTTGCAAATCTAAATCTTGAATGAAAACACGACCGCAATTCGGAATTAAGAACTCTCCCTTTTCATCCGTGGCTGTGCTGTGAATGGGAAATTCAGGGTCAAGACCTTTGATAAAAACATTATTTACGAAGTTCAAAACCAAAGGAGCCGAACGGTAGCTTTTATGCAGAGGAATACATGTTTTTTCAAAAGTTTCGAAAAGCTCAGTCATATGTTCGAGAACTTCAGGCTCTGCTTCTCTAAAACCGTAAATAGACTGCTTCTTATCCCCTACCAAAAATACAGTATTCGGAGTGCTGTTCTCATGGTGAGCGAGGATCTCTTCTATAATTTTTCTAAAAACAGAGAATTGCAAAAAACTGGTATCTTGACATTCATCGATCATCAGATGCTGAAAAGATTTTTGTATAAACCACGTCGCTCCTATTCCCGATTCTTCGTGGAAAAGTTTGTAATTTCCAATCGCAAGATCATGGAATTCCACCTGCCCCTTTTTCTGCTTCAACTTTTCCCGTTCTTGAAGCCAAAGTTTATACAGTGCAAATAACGAAGAACAGGTGTCATTCAGTTTGCAAAGTTTTTCTCTGCGCAGAAATTTCTGCAAAGCTTCATTCACACGCAAAACATGTTCAAGAACCTTATCCCGTGTTTTTCCACGAACAAAGCTACCGCTTATTTCTCCGTCTAGATTGAAAAAACGTTCTTCGAAGAGCGCTTCTAGCTTTTTCTTTTGTAAAGCACGAAAAAAGTTTTCATTTTTGTTTAAGTTCGAAAGAATGATGCGGATATCTTCTTCTACGTGTATAAAAAAATCTGCTTCGCTGAACTCTTCACCCACATCATAGAGAATGCTTGCTTCTCCTCTTTCCGCTTCGGTTTGCCAAAGAAAAGTATAGTGTCTGAAAAGTTCGAATATCTTTTGCTCTATGCCTAGAATGCCCTGATCGGAATCCAGAGAGAGAAGTTTCAAACACTCTTCCAAACTGGCTTCGGATCTATTTGCAAAAACATGTTCCCATGCTGTTTTATTCAGCTCTTCTACGCTCATCCCATCCATCATTTCATAAGGTAAGGAACGCATATCTGTGGTTCCCGGAAAAGGGTTGGCTTCCCAAGGAAAACTTGCAAACCAGTCGTAGAAAAGAGCATCGATGGTGGTGACTCGAAGAAGTTGTGTGCACGAAAGTATAGCTTGTGCGGTTTGCTTTGCACTATGAGGTGGTGGAACGGGAGAGTTTACAGAAGATCTATAATCTTTATAAAACGTCTGCATTTCTCTATCGAATTCACTCTGCCTTTTTTCGTTATAGAGAAGTTGCGAAGCTTCGTGAATAATACGTTCCTTCATTTCATTCGCAGCTTTGACTGTAAATGTAATGGTCAATATGCTGGAAGCACTGGCTCCCGAACTGACAAGATTTAGAAAACGTCGCGTCAGTTGATAGGTTTTGCCTGCACCTGCAGAAGCTTCGATAATGTAACTGTCGTATGGATTCTGAGGATTTCGTATCATGATACTTGCTCTTCTATTCGGCAAATCCCACTAAAAGGACAGTAGTCACAGGCTTCGTTTGCTTGAGGTGCAAAATCTTTTTGCTCTTGAAGAAGAGTGAACACGGTTTGATCCCATAGTGTCTGCAATGTATCTACAATATTGTGAAGCAAGGGTGTTTGCGCACTGACTAGTTTTTTCTCAAGAGCCCATGTTTTAGAATGCTCCCCTACTCCTCGTGCTTGCCAACGGCCCTCTATAATACTCCAGTAGCCGACCAAACATCGATCGAGGAAACTTTCATCTTCGTAAAATCTATTCTGAGCCATTGCGAGCGCATAGAGAGGGAGCTGAGGAGAAAGACCTGAAACAACTTCGGATACAGCATCCACATGTTTGCGTTTGTAATCCACGAGAACGGTGTGTTCGGAATAAGAATCCAAACTGTCTAAAGTTCCCAAGAGCGAAGACCATCGATCTGTCTTGCGATCCAGAGGAAGACCTTTGCCCACAAGAGAATATTCTTTTAACGATTGCTTGGTAGAAAAGACCCAAGAGTCTTCGGTTTCTTCTTCGAAAAATTTCGACCAGTGCTGTGCAAAACGAGGCCACGCAAAGTGTAAGAGATGCCAGTGGAAAGGTGAACCCTTGACGGAATTCGGTAGACAGTGTTCCGTGAGAATGTGCAAACGCTGTTCTGCGTAGGGAACTATTTGAGATTTTTTCAGAATCAGTTTTTGTGGAAGACTTTCAAAATGACGATGGCCTCGAAGTTCACCTGTATAGAAAGCTTCGAGTATTTCATGCAACCAGCGTCCTTCCCATAAGGAAGAAGAATCTTCTTCTTTTGCTTTCACATCGAGTTTGTTCAAGAGGAACTGGTAGGGGCACCGAAACACCTGTGCAAGTGAACTTGCAGAAATGTGTTCGAAGAGAGCGTAGCGGTCAGCAGTGAAGCGACCTTTGGGCGCTCCGTCATGCCCAGGGAGCTGTCCCGAAGGGACGATGTGAGTGCCCGGGCATCTGAGTAAAAGACTGGATTCGTTGTGCGCAAGAGCAAGCCCCCTATCCTGCCCCACAATGCGTTCGAGAAAACGCGAACGAGAACCAAAATCCTTATTCAGTGAATACAAAAAACTAAAGTACTTCGCTTGATTGCACAGAAGATGAAAAGTGGTGTCTTCAAGAGCTTCGATGTACTGCCATCCTGATATGCCGAGTCGAACTTTCAAAAGATCCCCTACAAGCCGATCATTCGGTAACGAACGGGGAAAGCGTCCTTCCACACATCCCAGTACAACAATCACTTCGAAAGGAACATAACGTGCTTCAATAAGGTCTACAACTTGCACCCCTTCCAGAGGAAAACCGACCGAACGCGTTTCTAAACTTTGAACTCTGTTCACAAGTGCATGCAAAAATTCACTTCCCGAAACGCTCGCATCCCAACAGTGTGACCACTGCTCGCAAAAATCTTCAAATTGATGCATAGCTTCTTCTTCCGATCGCTTCTGTTCGGGAAGACGGAAATTTGCAATCACTTCTCGCAAAGCAGAATTCCAGATGAGTAATTTTTCCTTCTTCTGTTCTTTCAACAAAGTTTGTAGAGGAAAAAGCATATAGAAAATGTTTTTGACAAAAGGATCGGCTTCCCATGCATTCTCTGCGTCTGAAGATGCAAGTTCATATTGGAGAATCTGAATAGACTCCACAGTCCGTTCCGGTGCGAGCGATTTCGAAGTCAAAGGGTGTGAGAGAAAATCCGAGAGAAGATTTTTTATATTTTGCTGCGTTTTTCTGTCCTGTGCATGCGAACGGGAAGCGAGAAGGTATTTAAAAAGACGTAGAAGCCAGGAACCCAAGAGCGTTTGTGAAAAGGGTTGAGCAATAGCAAGGTTGCTTTTGAATTTTTCTTTTTCAAGTGCACTTGCGAGTATTTTTGCGTATGTTTTCTCATGACTCACAAGCAAGCCTATGCGAGATTCAGGACAGCCCTGATCCAGATATTTTCGTATGCATGCGAGTGCTTCCTGAACTTCCGCAAATATAGAATCGCATGCTACTATACGTGTGTTTTCTTTTATCAAAGGAAGATCTTCGTGATGTGCAACAGGAATTTCTTTTTCGAGAATATATTCGAGAAGCTCTTTGAGAGGACTATGGTGTCCGAGAACTTTTGGTGCTTCCGTAAAAAGAAGACTTAAATTTTCTTTCTTTGCGAGAAGTCTAAACAGATCTTTGCAGTAAGGTTTAACAGTTGTAAAGCAGGCTAGAAAGGTCCAGCGCCATTTTAGTGTTTTTAGATCTTTCCAATCGTTTAAAATGTCCTGAACACATTGCACTGCGAATTGATCACTGCTCATTGCATTCTTTGATTTCAATAGATCCTGGTAACGTTTGTAAAGTACATGCAGTTCATCCACACGTTCTACCAAACTTCCTATGTGCCATTCATCGCGGTAGATATCTTTGCGTATGAGAGAACGCAGTCTGCTAAATGCATTGTCTTTTAAATGAAAAGAATCGATTTGAGAAAAAAACTCACGGATTTCGTGCTCATGACCCTTTTGCAAGTGCCGAAAATTTCCCTGTTTGAGCAAAGATGCGATTAAAAGCTCCTCTGCGGAAGGTGACAGTATGGTGTTGGATTTAAGTGCATCGTTTGCATGCTGATGGATCAAAGTCTCTAAAGTTAAGACAGTCGGTGCGACAAAACTGCCATGTTTTGCAGCTAGAGTAGCGAGTAAATACGGCGCAAGTCTTTGCGTAGGAAGTACAATCAATAGCTCACGAAGTTCTTCTGCGGAAAAACAATCCAATTCAGAACTGAGCTGTGCAATCAAGTCATTTTCAGCGTCGAATATGCGGACACCAGATTCAGGAAACATATTTGCGAAAACCTTTTGGAAATTTCATCACCGGATGATGCTTAATCTAACAGCAATATACTTCTATGTCATCTTACCCATCCCGCTGTTCTTTTATTTAACATGCTGAAACAATTGAAAAATTTATTTTAAATGAAAAGGATTTTATGTAATGTAAGCGAAAGGCTTCGCAGTGCCTTGCTGAATTTGCGGTGGCTTGTTTTGTTTACTGCGACGGAGGTTCCTATGGATGCTGCGTTGAAAAATCTTGAATCGGATCTCGATAATATTGCTATCTCCGATATTTTAACCCATGAGGAACTTGTTTATTTTAAAAGCAAGTTGCTTCAGAAGAAACGTGAAGTGCTTGAGCAGTCTCGAAGCGCTATAGTTTCGAAAAAAATTGTACTGGATGCAAACGAGATGAAAGACGAATTGGATATTGCTGCTGTGACTATTGAGCAGGAACTGACATTCCGTCTTCTGGACCGTTCGCGTAAATTGCTTAAAGAAATCGATCATGCGCTTCTAAAGATGGAAACAGGCGACTATGGTTACTGTGAGGGGACTGGTGAGCTGATTCCGAAAAAAAGATTGGAACTCGCGCCCTGGGTTCGCCACAGTGTGGAGCACAAGCAGAACCTAGAGTTTCGAAAAAAGATACTCAAGCAATCCCGCAGCCAGGAAGGGGCTTCTTTTTTCAATTAACTCGCGATTTATTGATAAAAAATTTGTTAACAAAGCACAATTTCCAGCAGAGTGCATGCCCTTTGTTTTTAACTTTTTGCATCTTGCTTCATGATATCCTTTTAAAGAAATCGAAATCTCTAAGAGGAGAATGCTATGAAAGGGATTTTTGTTTTTCTATTGCTGTGGGGAGCAAATTCTTCCTTTGCAGAAACGTGGTACGCCTACTGTATTGCCGATGTTAATGATCTTAAATATTGCACACGTCCTCAAGTTAAAGATGCGAATTCGGAAACAAAATGCAAAGCGTTCGCAGATAGTGTGATGGCCCAAAAGCATGAGCTAAAGATCGGTAAAGACCCTATTGACCTTGAAGATCATATGTCGGAAAACTGTGATATGATTAAGGGTCCAGACAATGGAAAGATATTCTCTTGTCTCACCGCAAAACTCTGTCCTCATAGCAGTCCAAAAGTGTCGCAACTTGCAAGTCGTGTCTATGCAGATACCAAACAGATTGCGATTGAACGATGTGCGAGGCAGAGTGAAAGAAAGATCACACCCAAACTTAAAGATGCTTCGTTAAACAACTGTTTTTTTAGACTTCAAGTGGAACAGACTCACTAGTTTAAATCTTCTGCATTGGGATCTAGATCTGCGGGTGCTTGAGCGTCTTGCTCGTCTCCCCAGTAAGGATGCTTATCATCTTTTGCCATTGCTTCCCCGTATTTTTCCTTCAATTCGAGAAAGCGTGGATCTTGAGTGAATTTTCTTATGAACTTAATATTATTGGGTCGGAAAATCAGAGGATTGTATTTGAAATACTCATATTCTGCTGGATTCAATTCTATTCCTTGAACTTCTGTTTTCGGTCCGTCCACCCAATATCCACCTTGCAAATAACGAACACTCATTCCGATCATTCCTGTGCGGTGTAAGCCACCCAAGCAGTGGAAAAGAACCGGTTGACGCTCCGTATCCACAATGAGTTTGAGTATATTTATAACAGTTTCAACACCACCATCAATTCCGTCATCAAAGAGATGAAAGTAACGTTTGCCAATAGGCCCTAAAGTAAGATCTGTATCGATATCTTCTTTTGCTTCGTAGGGATTCTGTCCATCGACATAAGTGCGATACTCGCTAAAAGGATGGAAATATTCAAATTCACCGTATTTTCCAGAGAGAGAAGCTTTATACTCTTCAATCGCAAAATACAGAGGAAAGGAATAACCTTGTTTGTTCATGTAAATAATCGTTTTTGGAAAGGGCATATTATGTACTTCAAGGTAGTTGCTAAGATGTTTAAGCCCTTGCTTACCGAGCATAGCGCTGCGGTATATAGTGTAGTTGTCGTTTTGAACCACAACACCGAAATTGGCCTCTCTATCCGATGCGCCATGCACAACATCATCTACGGAACCTCCATAGACGTTTAGAGCAAGTGTACAGCTTATTGTGACTAAGGTGCACATCGCTCCATTTTTGAAATGCCTGTATATTGCTTCTTTCATAAAGATGTCCTCCTATAAGTGGGCGAGGCTTTATTCTCGCAGGAGGGCTATCGTCTGTATTTAGCCTTTGTTTAGAAAAATTTTTAAATTGTCAGAAATTAAGCCTAGATCTGGAGCTTTGCTTATGGCCAAAAACTGATATT
>Ga0206941_10177_pt1 | contig 18777 bp, 20 predicted proteins | sample Alteio_BWOrgHeat_9_FD_153251 | JGI IMG/M metagenome (GOLD analysis project Ga0206941, IMG submission 153251) | Enriched cells from forest soil in Barre Woods Harvard Forest LTER site, Petersham, Massachusetts, United States -... | ecosystem: Environmental > Terrestrial > Soil > Temperate forest >...
CGAGATCATTGTGAATATATCTTTTATCATTAAATTTTCTCCTTAAATAATCGCAAATTCGATACGTCCGCTAACGATGATAATATATTTACTTCTTAAACGATTGTTAATATATAGTTAAAATGAATTCCGATAATTCTAAATCTAATCATTTCTCTAATCCGGATTTTATACAGATTTTATTTTCACCAGAATCAGCAGCTGTTAAACCTGCTATAAGTAAAAATGATCGAGAACGAATTATAAAGATAATGAAAGAAAAATATCCACGAGCAACGGATGAAGAATTATTAATACTAAGATATCGTTATAATTCTATAGAGAAGCTCAAAAAGTTGGCTGAAGAAAGAGGCGGAAAATGTCTTAGTGATCAATATTTAGGAGTATCACAAAAACTACGATGGACATGTGGAAAAATTCATGATGGTAAAAATGTTTATGTATGGGAGCAATTTTCAGATCCTATAATAAAAGGTGCATGGTGTCAGAAATGTAGACACGCTAATCGTAAGCTTAATACTAAAGATAGTAAACATTATTAGATAAGGATTCTAATATAAATACTTACATATCTTATATTAGACAATAATTATTGTCTAATATAGAATCAATTGATAAAATTTATTCCGATTTATTATTTATCTTACATAGTAATATATAATATCACTTTGACTATAACTACTGAAAATATAAATTTTACATATCAGGTCGAGCGCATCCATAAAAATCTACGATCTGAAAAATTCTGAATTCTTACCAAAATAATTTTTCCTATATGGGTACTATTTTAACCATAATTAAAATTCTATATTAGCAATTATTTGTTATAGAACCTAGAGGAAAATCTGTGAACTAATTAACGTTTTACATATGGAACATTATAATATCATCCATTAAAAATTCATACCAAAAATTAGAAAACTTGATATGAATGCAAAAATCGATTTTCAGGGTAATTTCGGAACGGAACCTTAGAATGCGCAGTTAAATTATGTCCTGTGTTATACGATGAAAAGCGCTATTTTTATATTCTTAACTGTAAAACATGTAGTAAAATAAAGTGAATTAGTCTACTATGAAAGAGTAAAATCATAGATTTTCATAGTTTTGTTATTATTGGGAGTAAATATAATTTGAAATGAATACAAAGAAGGAATATTTAAGAAATCTAAATTCTATCTAAAAGTGAAAATTTATTGAGAATCTAAGATCCATTCAACTCAAAGTTAAAATAATATGGAGCCAGAAACAATTCCACGAAATTGTTATGGCTACGTTCGAGTTTCAACTATAAAACAAGCAGAAGAAGGAATGTCTCTTGATTTACAGCATAAGAAAATTGAAGCATGGTGTGTAATGAAAGATCATCATCTTATAAAAATATTCAAAGACGAAGGAATTTCTGGTGCAACGATAGATAAACGTCCAGGATTGTCAGAATTAATGGATACGATAAAAGAAACTGATATATTAGTGATTTATACCATGTCAAGACTATCGAGATCTGTAAAAGATTTTGTCTTTATAGCGAATGAACTCGAAAAGAAGAAATGTAAATTAGTATGTATTAAAGAAAGTATAGATACATCAAGTGCTTATGGAAAATTTACTGCAAATTTGTTCGCGTCTTTATGTCAGTTGGAATCAGATATGTCTAAAGAAAGAACATTAGAAACTATGAAATTCAAGGCTGAAAATGGAGAATTTGTTGGAAGGCCTCCTTACGGGTGGAAACAACTTAATGGCAAAGGTACAGATTTAGTAGAAATTCCGGAAGAACAAGCGGTTATTGCACGTATCAAAGAAATGCGAGCTGTTAAACATAAATTGACTACAAAGAAGGACGCAAAAGAAAAACATACATCGTATCAGGCTATAGCAGATGTATTAAATAATGAAGGGATAAAACCCTCTGATACTGCAAAATTATGGTATGCTTCAGCAATAAAACGTATATTAGATAGAGGAATTGTAAAAACTAAAGGCAAACCTGCAAAAATTAACAAAGTAGTCGATATAGAATATATCGAATAAACATTTTTACATGAGTTTTAAAACTCATGTAAAAATTCTTAATTAATATGATAATCAGATGGTCCATATTTAAGTAATCCTCCATATCTGACTTGTAATCTGTGATCTATAACGATAAACATAACATTTACATTTGAATCGTTTAACAATTTATCTAAATCTCTATTAACATTATCAATATTGTTAACTCTAATTAATCTATATTGTTTATTTTTACAATAGATCGCTTTGGTCATATCTTTGTTGATTTGATGAACGAAATCATTTTCTTTTCGATGAAAATGAGGTATATATGTGAAATGTTGCGGACCATCGAATTCAACTAATACTATCTTATTGTTGAATTCGATTTTAAAATCGAAATGTAATTTTCTGCGATATACACAATCGTCGAATGTCCGTTCGCAAATGAAATTGATTCCTCTTTGTGTAAAATAATTTCTAACCGCTAAATTACCTTTACTAATACCTATATCTTTACCAGTTACTTGGAACACAATGAGCTCGAGTTTAAATTTCTTGTTTCTATATTTTTTATCCGAACTGCATTGTTCACATTTTCGAGATTTGAAAAATTGTTTTATACCGCGGATCCACGAATGATTCTTTGAACATTGAAAATTTAACATCTCACGTATATTAGATGAAATATCAGATAAACATCGTATTCCAGATTTTAAGATATAATTATTAAGCTTCTCTTTCGTATCATATCTGAGCAAAAATTCAGCTAATTTAGCTTTGATAGAAGGATTTAAATTAAATATATCGAATAATCTTTGCTTAGTAAATTCGGTGTTAACATCTCTTAACATAATTTTAGCTATGCGTGACAATCGTTTGTACTTGAAATACTTAATCCGATCTTTGTCATTGTTTTTATACATGAGGCATAATTTACACCATTTGCCGTTTAAAACAGATGTTACCGATGATACGAACAAATGTTTATTTTTGCATTGCCATATTACAGTATTGTTGCCAAAGAAATCATTGGCAAAACATCTTCCATCCTTTTTATTAGCAATACAATCTAGAACAAAAGAAAATTCTTCTTTTGATTGAATATCATTGATACATTCCTTACACCATTCACCATCTATAATACTATCAGTAATCGATATCCATGAATGTCCGTTGCAACATTTCCATTTATAGGATCCAAATTGAGAATAACCTTTATTCTTTTCAAAATCTTCAGGTTCTATCCATTCGGGCAGTACTCTAGATGAATTAGTATTATTCATAATTATATTTCCTATTTCTTGATATTTGTCACATTCAGGACACCATTCTTTACCTCGCATTAACAAAGGAAGAGTCATGAAGGAATGATTTTTGGGACATGTAAACTTTTTAAGCTTATAATCATAGATATCAACTTCGGAATAGCGATCCATTTTCAGAGATTTTAATCAATGATGCTATTACTTAAATATTTAAGTGATATCAAATAGGCAACAAGTATTCTCACTAAGGAAGTGCAGCTTTCCTATAAACAAACTCCGAACTCCCTCTCGCATTAGTCCGTCCATATTCGCCCTTCTCCACTAATTTCTTCATTTCATCTCTACAATAAGTGGCAATGGGTTCTATATTATCTACTGTCAAACCAAATCCCATCATTCCCATAGAATACGAAGCACAGTCTATAAAACTTATAAGTTGATTGTGTCCCAAAGGTAAATGATTCATATGACCTAAAATAGTAGATTCTAATTGTTGGTATATGTCCTCTTCAGAAGTATAACCTCCAAAACCATAACTAATATGGCCGAGATCTCCGTCAAAATCTAAATCATTAAAGAGAAGATGAATAACGGTACCAGTCGGCGGTGGCAATCCATGTAATTCAAATCTATAACAATCCTTATCAAGATTCGATCCAAACTGAATCTTTCCGAAAGGAAGAGAATAAGCAGTTTTGAAGCCGCGTTCGATGAGCAAAGCGTGTTCAATAAATGAAATATTTCCGCTATACAAAGGAGCTCTTTTCTTAACGATTTCCGCAGCACGCTTTTCCAACAATTGTATTTTATCACATTTCTCTTTTAGTTCCTCGTCGGATTCTAATAAAAAGACAGAATCTTTTACCGTCAAGTATTTCAGTAATAATCCCACTACACCAAGGGGTAATACCAATAGCCTCGACGTCAGGTGAGACTGATCCCCATCATTCATTTTAAATCTTTTAACTTTTGGTGACTTATTAAAGGTTAAAATTATTTTCTATTTTTTCACATGCATCATATATGCTAAGGAAGAGTTACTCTTAAATACACGAATTCGTATTCGTTATGCTTATTAGTCTCACCATAATCTCCATCTACAATAAATGTTTCTAATTCATCTGCATAGTAACGAAATTTACTTTCATCGTCGTTCATATTATATCGGGTCGCACTATCGTTGGTCATATTAATAAAATAACGATTACGAGCACGCTGAATGAACTCCCACATTATACGGTCTCTACAACTATAACTGAATTTATTATAGTTGTATTTGAGTACGTGTTTCAAGATCTCATACATACTCTGTTCCGAAAAATAAATTTGCGAGCTGTAAGTATGATAACTATAATTAGATGCAATGTCGGTCGGGATATCAGCATTGAAAATAACATGAATAATCGTACCTGATGGTGGAGGTAATCCCTTTAAACTAAACGCATATCCTTCTCTGGGACCACAAGAACCAAAATAAGTATATGAATCATAATGTCGGTTACAATACATAGTTCGAAAATCGCGTTCAATAAGTAAAGCGTGTTCAAGAGGCTCCATACTACCTGCATACAAAGGAGCCTCTTTCATAACGTATTCTTTTGCTCGTCGTTCAAGAAGGCCTATTTTCGCGCATCTGATTTTCAGTTCTTCGTTGGAGGAGATTAACGCATGCATATCAGTTATATCTAAATAAAGGGTCAAATACGCTATCAAATCAATTGGTAACATTAAGAATCTCGACAATGTATCTGATTGATTATCGTCATTACTTTCCTCCATTTTCCAATTTAATTTATTGCTCTTATGGTTTCTTAATTTTCGATACTAGAAAATTAAGATCATTTTTAATTCGTCCACCATTCTAATATCTCAATTATCCGCGAGGCCGGGTATTTATTCGCCTCTAGGCGAAAAATTCACACAGACGAGCTTCACACTTAAGGAAGGATCACTTTGATATACCTGTAATCATTGCTGAACTTACATTTACCGTTCTCTATCAACTCGTCTAATCCTCGTCTGTAAAATTCTAATAATTCCTCTAGAGCAATAGAATCGTGCAAATAACTATAATTATCATTTTCTTCAGCATTATTGTTTTCTTCGGAACTATTCTCATCAAATCCTCTCTCATCGTCTAGTTCATCTAAGAAACACTTCATAAAAATAGACCTATCATTATAACTCTTTCCCAGTTCTTGGTATATTTCCTCTATTGAAAAGTAGACTTCGGCGATAGGATTGGGTCGATCATCTTCGTTGACTAATAAATGTAAAAGAGTGCCTCTAGGCATAGGAAATCCCGCAACAGAAAAGTTTGTTCTTCCATTTCTCAATCCGAATTCACACGTACGTATATCTTTATAACTCAATATGACGTTATTTGTGTTTGCTATATGATAGGTAGTGGAAAAACCTCGTTCTACGAGAAGGGCTGTATCTATTATTCCTGAAACAGAACAAGATTTACTATTAATTTCTGTAATTACATTCGCCGCACGTTTCTCGATGAGCTTCGATTTGTCGCATTTGAGTTGCAGTTCGTCATCGCTAGCAATCATAGATATGGCATCCGCCAAAGTCATATAAGTCATCAGTTTACCTATGATGTCCACGGGTAAAGCAAGCAATCTCGATTTCATTTCTCTTTTCTTGATTTATGGTAGTAGAAAATTAAGATTATTTTTCTTAAGTTAACTTATGGGAGTCTGATCTTAAGATATCTATAATCGTCGAATTTACCTGTTTTGATTAATTTATCTAATCCCAGATGATATAATTGTCTAATTTCCTCTTCATTAGGAGAATAAACTAATTCCGAATACTGCGGATATTTTTCGTCGTACAACATTTCTAAAAAAGAATCCATAATGTATTTTCTCTCCGTATTCGATTTCAACATCTCATCCCATATTTCTTCTAACGAAAAATAAGTATCTATACAATAAGAGACAATATCGGTATCTAACAAGAGATGCACGATGGTTCCTTTTTTCATTGGTAAACCGGGAACAGAGAATATTATCTTATTCTCTGTTAATCCGAAAGGAGTTCCGAATATGGCCTTTTTTTCTTTTCCTGTATCGAATGTATCATTGGCAATATGTCTTGACCATACATGATATACGGTAGAAAATCCTCGTTCCACAAGCAAAGCATTATCAGTAAAGTTAGAAATCAATTCAGAATGAGGATTAATTCGAGCAACAATGTCTCTCGTTCGCTTCTCGAGCAGGTTAGATTGCTTGTATTTCGCCGCTAGTTCCTCATCGGAATTAACTAATGAAAGAGCGTCTTTCATACTCAAATATCGAAACAATAAGGACAGAACATCTGGAGACAGAAGAAGGAACCTCGATTTCATATTAGATTTTAACTTTTCGGATATAGAAAAGTTTAAATGATTTTAATTATGGTAATCGTACCATAAAATATCTATATCTATCAGCATACCCGTACCCTCCAGTATTTAATAACATATCTAATCCTTTACTATACGCTCCCAATAAATTCTCTAGTTTCGGTTCCCATTTCCGATTGTGCTCCAGACAAATTTCATACTCCCTATCGAAAATATCATCCATAAAAGAATCCATCACTCGTTGCCGTTCATCATAAGACTTACTTAATTGTTGATACATTTCTTCTAGTGAGAAATAAACATCGGCAATTAGAGTCGGTATTCCATCTTCGCCATCGGAAATCTCAAAAAGGATATGGATGACGGTTCCGCGTTTAGCTGGGAATCCCAGAATAGAAAAGTTAATGGACTCTTTTCTCATTCCGAAATAACTTGAACGAATGACGTCTTTTTCAGGGCCAAATAACAAAGGATTATTTGCCATTTTAACGTGATAAATAGTAGAAAAGCCTTGACTAATAAGACGAGCTTGTTCAGTAACACTAGAAACATTTCTAGCCCACGGCGTCTCGTATTTAATTACATTCTCGGCTCTGATTTTTATCAAATTTCCACTTACGTGCCTCTCATAGATGGTTTTACTCGCCAAACATAAATTAATCACGTCTTCAACGCATAAATGATTATCTATTAGCTGAAAGACATCAATGGGCATGTCTTCTAATAATACGATCTTACAATCATTATTATTGTCTGCCATTATCTAATCGTATTTTTGACTTAATTTTCCGAAGCAGAAAATTAAGTTCGTTTTTATTTCCTTATGTTCAATACTCGAAAATAGAAAAGGAAAAGTATCTGTTAGGGTAGGATGGCTTTGATATAATATAGATCTACTATGACTCCATGGTCTTTACTAAGTAACCTACTCATTTCGTCGTGTAGAAATTTCGGTAGATCTTCCTCGAAAGTATTAGAGATTATTTCATTTCCTTCATACATAGTGCGAACAATACTACAGAACAATTCCATTGAATCTTGTTGGAGATAATCGGGTTTTAACATATCATTGTACATCTCTTCTTTAGATAGATAACAATCGGCAAAGTGACTTGCATTTCCACGATTATCTGAAACGTCTACTAGAAGATGAACTATAGTTCCTTTTGGAGGAGGAAATCCACGAAGAGAAAAATTTATAGCTTTATTTTCCATTCCAAACAAACAGTCGCCGAATTTCATATTTAGTAGAGCTAGTCCATCAGCGCTATATGTATGATAAGTAGTCGTATATCCTTGTTCAAGAAGCATAGCATGTCTAATGTTGGTGACGGAATCAGTGGTGTTAGAATTGAAACGAGATAAAGGAGCCCAACCTTCAACTTGATTAGATGCTTTAATTCCGATTAATTTTCCACTCATGTGCTTGTCGTAGATGATCTTACTCGACAGACACATATTTATTACTTCTCCTAATTTTAAGTATTTATCTATTACTTGGAAGACATCAATGGGCATGTCTTCTAACAGAATCTTACCTTCATCATTATCGTTTTTGTCCATATTTAAATTTTTACTTAATTCTCTTTAACAGAATTAAGTTCGTTTTTATTATTCTCAACAATATGTATCAATAGTTCACATTTCCGAACTCGAAGAGGTAAGCCTTTTCTATCACGGTAGTTGGATCTGATAATAGCGATAACAATCGTTTTGTCCATATCGTCCTTCTTGTATTATCGTTTCTAATACTTTAAAATAAACTGCTTTAAATTCTTCGGGCGTGGATGCCTTTTCTATTTCTCTATTTGTCCTACAGTCATCCCAAATGGATTCCGTAAAAGATTTCATTGCTTCTTGTTGTTCTCGATATGGTTTTAGCATATCTGCTCCCATTTCATCCAAAGACAAGTAAACATTCGAGACCAAAGTCGGGTCATCTTCATTAAAAGCATCTACTAATAAATGTACTATAGTTTCACGTTTTGCTGGTAGACCAGGGAGAGTAAAATTCACGGCATTTTTCTCGACTCCGAACATCGCGAATATAGTGGTAATTCCTTTCGGAAAAGCCTTAATTGTATTCCAAGGCAAAGTATGATAAGAAGTAACAAATCCACGGTGGAGAAGCAAAGCGTGATCAATTACGTCTGAGACATTTTCCGCTAACGGAGCTTTACTGGCGACTATTTCTTGAGCTCTTCTTTCTACTATGCCTCCACGTTTACATTTTTCGATCATTTCTTCGCTAGCATTACAATAATTAATAGTATCATGGATATTCAACATAGACACAGTATGCTGAATAATACCAAGAGGCATATTAGAGATATAGAGTTCAGTCGTAGAAGTTTCAACAAGATTTACATTTGTCGAAACTTCCGCCACGTCTTCTTCACTTGTATCGTTACTGATTTCCATGGTTATTTTTGAGGAATAAAAAGTCGATAATTTAACTTTTTATTTTTATTATTCTCAACAATATACCATATTTTCGAGCCCCATCACGGGAGAATAACTTGGAAGTATTGATATTCGTGTTCGATGGAAATCCCCGTCTTAATTAATTTTTCTATTTCTTGTCGACATAGTTCATTGTAGTCGCCATTCATCCATTCTTCAGTTATTTCTTCTTCTAAATCAAATCCTATAGTGGGACCAGTTTTAGTCTTTTCCTGAAGAATAGAATCGAAAATCCTGCGAGCGAAGGATTCATATCCCATATACTCTATACTTTCATTCTCTAAGTCAAAACGCATATCATCCAATGTTAAATGAAGATCAACGTATGGTTCTATCTCCGCTCCAGGAAAACTCGATCCAACATCTACTGTTATATGAACGATGGTACCTGATTTGGGAGGAAGTCCTCTGAGTCCAAACATAGTTCCATCGAAAGCATGTCCGAATTGAGCTCGCAAAACTCCCGGACACAAAACCCCATCTTTGTTAGTATAAGTTTGTTTGGCTAAAGGTCGAGGGAAAATACGATAAGTGGTTCTGAATTCTCTTTCCAGAAGTAAAACATGATAGATATCTCCGTTGACTCTTTGTGCCAAAGGAGCCTTCTTATCAATTATCATTTTAGCCTTCATATCCAACAACTTTCCATTCTTGTACTTTTCGTAGATAGTCTTGCTCGATAAACATAAAGTTATGATGTCTTTCATCCCAAGGTAACTATTCAATACTTGGAAGATGTCAATGGATAGACTTTCTAAAAGAGACAACTCATCTGTATTAGTATTGCTATTATTCATTCTTGTTTTTGACTTAATTTCCATTAGCAAAAAATTAAGTTTGTTTTTCACATGAAAGTGAGTCCGTCTCTTAAGGAAGACGTACTTGAAAATATTGATATCGGTATTTTCTCGAGATACCTTTCCTAATCAATTTCTCTATTGCATAGCGACATACTTCCTCGTGTTCACCTCGTTTCCATTCTTTGGCTACTTCGTCCATTATAGTTTTATTGTCGAGATCTTCAGGATGATTAAACATTCCTCCGGTAAGTCTTATTCGTTTCATTGCTATTTGATTGAGAACTCTGCGAGCAAAGGATTCATATCCAGTATGATCTACGGGTTCCACTTCCAAGTTTTTGCGCATATCATCTAAAGTTAAATGAATATGAATGTAAGAATCAATTTCGTCCCCCGCTAAATATTGTTCAATATCGACTGTAATATGAACAATAGTGCCTCGCGGAGGAGGAAGTCCCTTAATGTTAAACATACATCCGTCAGTAAAGTATCCGAAACGGCACTCCAGAAGACAAGGTTTCAAGAGATTATTTTCATCGGTAGAAACCTCGCCGGCGAAAAGTCGAGGATAAATATAATAAGTAGTATGGAAATCTCTCTCCAGAAGTAAAGCATGATCTATAATTTTACTGGTATTTGCGTAACGAGTATTATACAGAGGAGCTTCTTTCTTCACGATACTAAGAGCTTTCATTTCTACTAATCTTCCACTTTTGTATTTGTCATAGATGGTCTTGCTGGACAAGCATAGTGCTATGATATCCTTCAAAGTTAGATACTTGTTTAGAGTTTGAAAGATGTCAATGGATAGATCTTCTAATAGAATAGCTTCTTCATCGGCGTTAACACTTTCTTTACTATCCATTCTTGCTTTTGATTTAATTTCCCCAGGCAGAAAATTAAGTTTGTTTTTATGATCTTATTATAGCCCTACGATATTTATATTATTATTCGGAAGCGAGATTCCATATTTACTTAAGGCAATCTGATTTTTGCGTATATGAAGCCCCGATCGCCACCATACGTTTGATTTTCGATCAACTTGTCTAATTCTTGTTTAAAGAAAGCAGTGATATCACTATCCCCTTTAATACATATATCAGCGTTAGAATCTGCTTTTTCCGATTCCTCGCTATGATCCCGTTCGAATTTAATACAAACGCAATCGAAGAATTGTGATAAAACACCATTTGGGGTATATTTACATTTGTCAAATATATCTTCATACATATCATCCAAGGAAATATAAACTGCAACATCAAATTCTATTTGGTCTTGTGCGTCTCGTTCGGAAATATCAGCTATTAAAGGAACTATAGTTCCTTCTTTAGGAGGTAAGCCTTCCAAATCGAATGTCATGAAAGCTGAATCAGAAGGACTTCCAAATCCGGCGTGAAATGTTTCGAATCGGGGCTCTCCATTAATAAGAGGTCCCAATAGAAAATAATACGTGGTACAAAATTGACGATTGAGAAGTGTAGCATTATCGATTACTGAATATTCTAATTGTGCTGCAGGAGACCAATACTTTACTATATCAATTGATTTCTTCTTAATAAGATCCCCTTTAATAACTTTAGCGTAGATAATTTTACTCGATAGACACAGAGAAATCAGATCATCTAAATCATAATCAAAATGTTTAATGATTATTCCTAGGATTTCGACGGGCATTTCTTCAAGTGTTGCTTTATTACCGTTCATGATACTATTCTTTCTCTTATTTTCCCCTTTTTTCTTTCTTTTCTCCTCTTTTCCCTTCTTTTATTCTTTTTTAATTTCCAGGTGACAGAAATTAAGATCGATTTTTATTACCCAATAGTAGGGTCAATACGTGCAAGTACGGCGAACATGAAAATTAATCGGAAGCGAGTCTTTTCATTCTGTTATTATTAGATTGGCGAGGAGTTCGACGATAGTCATGTTGTTGGCGGGATCATTGCATTCGCTCATCATATCCATATCAGATTGCGTTCTAGGAATCAAATTATATTGTTTTATCACACTGCAGAGTTGATTGTATGCTACCCGCAATACTAACGTATTTTTCTTTATGCTTTTCACCATATTTATAATACGATTAACACCATTTCCATATTCGCTAGTATCAAGAATATTTCCACTACCCGATTGCATTTTAATTTCACGGCAGAGTCTCTCATACGAATCCTTATACGAAAATTCAAGGTAGACGCAGCGAGGATTATTACATCTTTTCTTGACGAGCTCGTCTACCAATTTCATAATCTCATCATGACTTATGCTGCTATCGGCGATATCGCCGATACGAATGAGAAGATTATTGTTATTGCTATTATTGTTTTCGTCAGTTTTGCATGCTGCTTGAATTTTTCTCGCAAGAAGGTTGTAATTTTTTCTAGTCCCATACGAAAGAAGTAAGTAATTGCGAATGTGATCTATCTCTTCTACGTAGCCATCGTGCCATAGACATTGTTGTAAACGCGTATGTTTCTTATTTTGGCTTCGATGTCATCTTCAATATTGTTTTCTCCCTTGTTATCATCTTTCGGATTTGCGATGTTGCTGCATACGCACGATAAATCGAAAATGGCTTTGGCCATAGTTTGATTTTTCTCTAACTGAGATATTAGCTCTGCTCTCACCGATTCTAATTCTTCCTTTGCTGACAATGCTTCTTCTTTTGCGGATTCGTTCATCATCATAACTTCCTTTATAGTACCGTCGATTCTATCCAACATAGTAGTCTTTTTCTGAAGGTCATCTTTCGCCTTCTTCAATTCTTCTCTCGTCCTTATTAATTCTTGCCCGTCAAGTCGAAACATGTGTTTGAGAGCAAGAAGATCTTGCTGTGCAGCTTTTTCCGATATGATCAATTCTTCATTATTTCTTGACAAATCTCTCTTTTCCCGGTATAATGTTTCAATCTCGCTTCGAAGTCGAACGTTATCGTCAAGACGTGTTTGACTAATATCAGCTAAAGTCTTATAATCCTTAGAGAATTTTCTCTTCTCTTCACTCAGTTCATCCTCGTGTTGATGTTTTAGTTTAATAACTACTTGTTCACGAGCGTGTTCTTGATTCTTCAATAACTGATCTAGTTGTCGCACGTATTCTATCTCCAATCGCTCTACTTCCTCTCTGCTATTACTACAAATTATAGTACTGTTAGCGGTACCGTTTTGATTGTCTTTATGTGCTTGGATTTTGATGTCGGCTATATCACGAGCTAAACAATTGAGAGTAGGTGGAGATTTAAGTTTAGTGGAGCAGATAGAACAATCTCCCCGTCGATAAATAATCTGGGAGCAATTCATACAACATCCATGTCCACAACTAAATACGGCTGGTCTCAGATCCGTTTCCTTTTCACCGTTCTCGTTAACTATCGGTTCATTGGTTTGATATTCTTCTAAGCAGATGGGACAATCGGGAAGAGTCACGATCAATAGAGGCATAGTTAATAAAAGCATATCAGCTTTATTATTTTCGACATCTTCGGTGATTTTTACCTCATCGTTATTTGTTTCTTTAATGCTGGCAGGTGTCTCTGTGCTATAGAAGAGTTGAGATAACCCGTTGCGCCACATGAATTATTTTTGTTCTCGATAAATTTCAAGAACAAAAATTCGATTTTAACATTTAATAGGAAAAGTAATTACTTGCATAGCTCTCTGAGATAATACAGTACCGCGTAATCTAATATCTTTGGATCGTTGATAACATCATCCAATTCTAATTCGTTGTCGATAAAATAATTCCTGTTAATAGGACTAAGCATATAATTCCCGTTGTAGAATCTATTGCCTCCATCAGACATCATGATATTTCTCCAATTTTCGACAGTTGCTACCGTGCCAAAATCATTAAGAGTCACATCTGTCACATTTTTTCTACTATCGCGTTTTACTAATATATTCTTAGTAAATATATCTCCGTGTATATAACCAAGATCATGTATAGTATTTATCTGGATTTCCAATTTTACTATTAAATCATCAGGCAAACAATCAGTAGGCAATAATTCTCCGTCCCATAGTTCAGTTATTACACATCCGAATGGATATCCTATAGATGGTTTACATACCCAAGCGTCATAAAATATTGGTCCCACTCCGTTTCTAGATAGTTCTTTTATGAGATTAGTCTCACGAATAAAATCTGCCGGTATTTGATCTAAATTTTCACCTCCTAACATAATAATCTTAATAGTATATGAACAATTTTCAATCAAACCATTTCCTGTCAAACTATTTTTAGTCGATCTCTCAACTAGATTATTTTTAGTTGAACTGTTTCCTCTGGGCTCGTTTCTACAGACTCTAAATACCGATCCATAGGTTCCCTTTCCTAGAAATTGTTTAAATATGTAATCTTTGAAACATGCTTGAATTACAGAAATGTATCCGTTACCTATAGCTAATGATTTAGCTTCATTTACGTCAATATTAACGTTAATAATTTCTATAGAGAGTTTGTTCGGATTAGAGGTACGTGGATCAAATTTCCGAAAGGCTACCTGATGAATACCAAAATCATAACTTACCTCCGAAATGGGAAATGTTATATCTTTCAATAGTTCTTCCAAAGAGGGAGATCCATTCAAATCTATAAAAGTTTCTCCATTGGAATCATTAATCATGATTCTGTACTCGCCTGATATTTTCATTAGCCTCAAACTCTCTTTTAGTGGTCCGTAAATATTTACAGAATGTTCATCTGTAGGATCTTCACCGGCTTCATCGTATATTCCATTTGCTGCTTTAAGAAAGTCTAATAGGGTTTTAAGATATTGCTCGACGTTGCTGTAGGAGATTTCTTCCATTTAATAGAGATCGGGTTTTGTTGGTTGATTTTTGTTGGTTTTTTTTTGTCACCACTAAATAATATTTTCAAACTGCGAAAATATTATTTATGTTTAGAGCTACCAATGCATTGGTTCCGTATTAGTACACAAATCCATATGGTTAAGATGATTAGTGTAACAGATATTACCGGATTGATCGATAAATTGCAAAGGATCGACAGCAACTTTTCCACACGTATAACTGAGAAATCCATCGTCGATGGCTCGATTAAAAGCGATCCTAAATTGATCTCTTCGATCAATTTCATTATCTTTTCTATTCGCGAAAAATACGTTGGTGTTATATTTCCTATCGATACAGTAAGAATATCTGAGACGAGTGGCTTTGAGTCCTGAAAAACAGAGTCCAGAGGTATAATTTAACAAGATGCGATCGTTTAGAGTAGAATTTAAGGAAGCACTAATGTTATGCGAATCATATGACAGAAGATAATGATCGCGATCTTTGAAGGACCACGAGGAAACGATTCTACATCCAATGAATTTCAGTGCTACAAAGGGTAAAGCATAAGTGAAGATCATTCTGTATATATGTTCATTTTTCAAATCAATCTCGGTTCTGACAGTATTGATAGTAGAATTAATGGCATTAATATTATCAGGATTGATTATTTCCATCTTGCAATCGTTAAAGGAGACATAAGAATGATCAGTGAGAGCTTCCACATAAATGATATCTCCTAATGATTCTGCCACGACTAATAAATCTTTACCACCGTGACTTATTTTTGGCAGTTTATCAAGATCATTCTTAATCATGGAAGTACAATGCGACCACAATAGTTTTCTCATATCTACGGGTAGTATAATGTTGATTTCATGACAACATAGAAGTAAAGTGACGAAAGGAATAGGATCATCTTTAGGTAACTTTCCTGTTAAGAAAAAAGCAGGAAAGGCAACTTCCGCGTTCATCGGAGGATCCATTTCACTATCTATCCTAAATCTCAAATATGACGTAGTTTATGTTTCAATCTTATTTTCATTATTTCACGACATTCGTGAAATAATCGTTTTTTAAAAATTACTCAGATGAGAAGTCATTTTCTTCCTCTTTATCTTTTCCCTCATCAAGGTAATACCAATAAACTTGAATCTGATCGTATTCGGATTGTTCTATAGTACGCATATAAGTAGTAAGAGTAGTATGTCTTAAACCCCTATCAGCCACCAAATTATATTCTGTTTTATCTTCCGCGCCTTCAGACAGACAATAAGGACATTCCTCCTCATGATCTTTCCCTTTCATAAAAATATCTCCGCTGAATCTGGCCGAGCTTACGTTATCATACACTTTAGGAAAAGTACAATGCATAGCTTTATAATAACCTTTAATAAACTCTTTCATGTTCTCTGAAGTGAAATATTGATAGTCGGTAACACCATCGTCAATTTCAATTCGCAAACATCCTTCTGCTGTCGGATGTCTATCTTGTGAAAAGATACATTTAGATATATTTCCTCCCCAATGCCATCTCTTCATAATTTTAATACTAATTTCATCTGAAACCTCGGGACCAAAGTTCATTCCATCAACTATCATAGTATTGATACCATACTTCTGTAACAAACCGCACCAAAATCCATAGTAAGCTTCATCAGTACCTACGAAAATTATCCTGACTGCTGATAATTCTTTACTTCCATTACTTTCTTTGATTGCTTGATCGGAACTTATGGGTTCTAAACCACTATATATGTCATCACGATCACCACTATTATCACCAAAGGCAAAATCCTCGTCTTCGTCGACCGGCTTACGCCTAAAATGTAACACATGAGTCTTTTTACCTTCTTTCAACCACGGATAAAGTACTGATTGTGTAATGTCTTTAGGCATTTTTACTCCCAGTTGTTTTTGTAGTTCGTTGTTACATAAGATAAAAGTAATCATTTGACATCGAAAACAATCTGTTACTACTAGTCCATGAGAACAAGGACCGGGTCTCAGAATTCTGAGACTAATCACATCGAGGAAATTACTCATAATTTTCAGTTGACGATTTCTTCTTGATTAAATTATTAAAAATAAAATTTGTTTTCGCGAATAAAATTATACCTCAAAATATTGAAGATGGATGATGTTTCTGACTTCTATAATTCCAATACCTTGAATAGAGGAGCCATGTTAGAATTATTAATACGATCGGAACCAATAACAGTTTTATCTTTGTGTCAAACTGATCATAATTTTTCTTCTCTATGTAGAAGTCAAGACACTTTCAAAACCCTGATGCAATTTCATTACCCTAATTATCCTTTAGATTTTGAGAATCCCAAAGAACAATATATGAGAATTACTTCTCATATGGGTATAATCTATAACATCAAAATCCATGACGGACATAGAATAATGGAAGACAATTATGGCACCCTTCTCTATCTAGGATATGTATTTGATAATAGAGCTTATCCCATCAGTCTTTCAGAAGATGTCATATCTTTAAATGAAGCAAAATCTGCGAAAGATAATAGACCTACAGAAGAAGTAACCACTATTAAACTGGCATTTGAGAAATATCAGGAAGATAACCCTGATATCGATTCTGATACCTTCTTTGCTCTTCCCGATCAAGGAATACCCGCCAACACTATAATAAATCGATCGAGTGTTAATTTCAGAGTCTTAGGAACTAAAATACGAACTGGTCAAGTTTTATGGCTATATGTCCTTACTTTAAATGGAATGGTAGAAACTAAAGCTTTTGCATCTTTCATGGATGCTATTGATTACGCTTTAGAAACAGAGTTTAGCGGAGTAAAGTTAGAGAATTTAATTAATAGTCATGTTGAAAATTATTTGCAATACATGCGAATGACCGTCTCCGAAAAGAGAAAGGATTACTATCTTGACAACTTTTCTAATATGATGTTCGGAGACAACGAAGAACGAACCAGTATTGCTAATAAAATCATGATGAAAGATTTACTTTTCGAGAGATACTGCATAAAACGTGGAATTCCTGTTCCTTTTACGGTTGAAGGAATTAAACGTTATCTTCTGGAGAACAAGAATATATTGCTTTATGGGGAAAGCAACGAAGATCTAGAAATCTTTGGGGATAATAAATCATACATATATAAAGATGAAGACTATGAGAAGATCATAATTCCTTCTCATAATGGAGTCACTTCGATGTTTGTCCGTAAGATTACCTTAGTCGATTCCATTCAGATTTTTCCTATCACTATTTACTGAGGCTCGCTTTCGAGTATTTTTATCATTCTCGTTTTAGAATTGGCCCTGGCGGGCCATGATTCTAATTCAACTACGAACAATAAAAATCTCACGCTCGCCCGGCCTAGACAGCCGCTAATATCAATTTGATATCGAATTATCAATCCTGATATGGAGTAGCGCAAAACATTTTAACAAGAGTTTATAAACTCTTGTTAAAATTTCTATCCGAGTTATATTAAAAACCGATACTAAAAAAACAATCATTACCATGGACAATATTAACAATAACAACCATGATAACTTAAACTCTGACAATTTAGATGCTTCTCATTTCGATTCCTTATCTTCTAATGAAATCCGATACATAGCAGAACGACTCCCTCTAGAAGCTATAAGCCGTTGGTGCCGAACTTCGCAACGTTTCAACCGAGAAATATGCAACAATGAGAATTTCTGGATGCGATTAGTCCATCAACATTTTCCTGATGAAGTAGCCAATATTAATAATTATGGTACTGTTGATATTCACCACTCTAGTATTCCAACTACCGAAAAACTTCCCATGTTAAGAGAATACGCTGGTGCAGATAAAGTACGCTACCATGAATATTCGATAGATTTTACATCCTGGAAGGAATATTATGGATTCCTTCATATTAAATGCGATGTAATTAGGAAAAATAAACAAATAGACTTGGCTCTAGATATTTTAAGACATTCTAGTTATGAATCGGCATCTCCAATAAAACAGATAAAGATTGAGAAACGTTTATTTGCAAACGGATTAGATCCTGATAGATTGAAACTTATCAAACACGTCGAATTTATGGGACGAGCACCTAATCATTTATCTTACTATTCTT
>Ga0206941_10178_pt1 | contig 18629 bp, 19 predicted proteins | sample Alteio_BWOrgHeat_9_FD_153251 | JGI IMG/M metagenome (GOLD analysis project Ga0206941, IMG submission 153251) | Enriched cells from forest soil in Barre Woods Harvard Forest LTER site, Petersham, Massachusetts, United States -... | ecosystem: Environmental > Terrestrial > Soil > Temperate forest >...
AGCGAAACCGAGTTGCTCAAAAGGCAGAAGGAATTTTTGGAAACGTTCCCAAGTCATGGTAGGTGCACTGCTGAAGTTTGAAGGCGGAGGGCCAGTCTTGCGGCCTGGCGCGACAAAAACAATCCTAACCACTCACGTTTGCGCGGTTGTGACTTTACCCGCCGTCGCCCGACCCATCGTCTGACCTAGTTCGGGATTCCGGCTTTTTTGCGGCGGCACTGATCCACCAATGTCACCCAGAAGCCGTTGGCGCAGAGCCAAAACACGCCGCTCAGGCACACCGAAGTGTAGGCCGCCAGGATCTGTTTCCAGCGCTCCGATACGTCCGGGGTGTGATCATAGGCCACCCGCTGCATGAAAACGAAGAAAATGCCTGTGAAAATCAGGACAATAATGTGGCCCAACGGGTGGGTCAGCTTGCGTTGGTCCGGGCCGGAGGAGGGAGCGGATTGGCTCATAATGAAGGATTGAGCAAACACCGTGCCGACCCCGGCTGTCAAGCCGTCAGCGCAGGCCCCGGGGAAACCCGCCGCTTTTGCATTGCCTGACGGGGGGAGGATGTGCATTTTCAACCCCTCCCTACCTTTCTCTCATGAGTGGACGCATCCAAAGCTTCAAAAAAGCCAAACGCACGCCGGTCAAAAAGCGCGCACACACCCGCATTAACCCGCACCGTCAACGCTGGTTGGCGGACAAGCGCCGCCGCGCCGCCGCCCGTGCCGCCAAGGCTGCCGAGGCCACCCGCAAAGCTGCCGTGCCGAAGGGAGCGTAAATCGCGGATATTTTCAGCCAAGGCGTCCGGATGGGCCTGCCCTCCGTGGCTTTGGCGTAGGAGGGGGGAATAGCTCAGTTGGTTAGAGCGCCTGCTTCACACGCAGGAGGTCCAGGGTTCGAGTCCCTGTTCTCCCACCACTTTAAACCCTGATAGTGAGGCAGTTATGGATTTTCGTAAAATCGGATTTACCCTGTTCCCTCGGAGTTTAGTTGAAATCAGATGCAGATTGTCACATGAGGAAGTAAACGAGTGTGAAAAAATTGAAGATTGATTTACGATGGACGCGATCTATTCCCGTCCATGTCCCTTCAAAGCGGCACCATTTAATGAGGCATGTGGCTGATTCCTTGGTAGGCGATGAAACAGCCCATTAGCACAAGCAGCACGCAGGAGAGATAAGGAGCCCTGCGGGCGAATTCGCCGAATCCCTTAAAGTGCTTGGCCGCGTGGCGGACACTAAGCGCGGCAGCGGTTCCGGTAAGCACCATTGTAGCGGCCAAGCCGAAACTGAAGCAGAGCACGAGGGTAAACCCGAGAGTGAATTTCTTCAATTGTAGGCAGATCAAGAGAACGGTCAGCGATGCGGGGCAGGGAATCAAACCGCCGGCGAGGCCAAAGAAAACAATCTGACTGGTGGTCACGTTGCGGTCAGCAAACCGTTTTTCAATGTCGGCGGCGTGGGCCTTTTCATGGGCGTCCTCAAACTCACCAGATTCCGAGCCTTGATGATGGTGGTGATGCTCGTGGTCTTCCGAGAACTGAAATGGAAAGTCATGGGCATGGTCGCCGTGGGCCATTTTCAACTTACCTGCAAACTCGTGCGGCTCGCCAAGTTCGGCGGTCGCCTCCAAAAACTCCGGTTGGCAATCGAAGGAAAACTGCTCGTGCTTTCCGTTAGTCCGGACAATTTCCAAGGTGATGTGATCGACTGATGCCGGCTTATGCGGTTTTTGAGCCGAGTCGTAAAAGTAGAGGCGAAAACGTGGCGGCACGTTGGTTTCAAACACACTGACTTCAATCAAGCCGTGTCCGGTGTTAATCAACTGACCGCCATGCGGGCCGTCGCCGTCGTGGTGGTGGTGATGGGCGGCAGCCCGCACGTCACGACGGGTACGCCAAAACATCCATGCGGCCAGTGCGAGAATCATTATTCCTGAGACAATCTGCAAATAGGGTTCGGTCGTCTCGGCGTTCCACTGCGGGCCGTAGTGCAAGGCAACCGCCGCCAAAGCCCAGATGATGAGGGAATGCGAAAACGCCGCGCACAGGCCCAGCAAAACGGCCTGCCAAACTGTACCGCGAATGGCGACGATGAAGGCCGCCATCATGGTTTTTGAGTGCCCAGGCTCAAGGCCGTGAAGTGCGCCCAGGAGAATGGCGGTCGGGATGAACAACCAGAGGTTGGCTGAGCCGTGTTGCAAGAGTTCGGAAAGATTGGGCATTGACAAAGGAGCATACCCCTATACCCCATATAGGCAAGTTGTGATTTTCATCTACCTATCGCTCTAATCTTCGCGAAAAGTTTTGCCATGTCCTCGCACACCCACAAACACCCGCCTCAAGAAAAACAAGCACTGCAACTGCGCCTCCGCAAGATTGCGGGTCAAGTTGCCGCCATTGAGAAAATGATCAGCACAGATTGCGATTGCCCGGATGTGCTGATGCAAGTCGTGTCCGTCCGCAAAGCCCTCAAATCCTTTGCCGAGGTCATCATTCAAGGCCACTTGCATGAGTGCATCGAAGGCGCGGCTGACGCCAAGGAGGGGCAGCACAACCTCCGAAAGCTATTGAGCGTCTTGGAACGTTTTGTCGAATAACCGCTTACCTATTGATTTATGAGCCAAGATGACCACGACCATAAACACGGTGATTGCTGCGACCATAAGCACGAGTCGGAACATGGACAGGTAGCCAAGCAAGAGGACGAGCATGATCACGGGGGTTGCGGTTGTGAACACGAGCACAATGCGTTTACCACTGCGAGTTTGGCTGCTTCGGGCGCGCTTATCGGCATTGGACTCCTTTTGCACTGGTTGCATCTCGTCCCTGATGTGGTTGCCACGGGCATTTTTATAGCGGCGATTGTCGCGGGTGGTTGGATGTTGCTTCCTTCGGCCTGGGCGGCTCTGAGGCGATTGCGACCGGACATAAATTTGCTCATGGTGGTAGCTGTCGTGGGTGCGTCCGTGATTGGGGAATGGGCTGAGGCCGCGTCAGTGGTGTTTCTTTTTGGAATAGCCGAATGGCTCGAAGGCTGGGCTGATCGGCGGGCGCAGCGTGCCACAGCGGCCATGCTTGCGCTTACACCTGAAACGGCGCGGGTGCGGCAGGGAGACGGCAATTTTATTGAGCGTCCGGTGGGTGAAGTGGCAGTAAATGCCGTTATTGCGGTGCAATCGGGCCAACGCATCCCCTTGGACGGCAAAGTTACCTCCGGTCTGTCGGCGGTGAATCAGGCTCCGATAACAGGGGAGTCGGTGCCGGTGGACAAAAAGCCCGGCGACGAAGTCTTCGCTGGGACGATTAACGGTGAAGGCTCGTTGGAAGTTTGTGTCACAAAAGTGGCGGGAAATTCAATTCTCTCCCGCATTGTTCAAATGGTGGAGGAAGCCCAAGCGGCCCAAGCTCCCACTCAACGCTTTGTTGACGTTTTCGCCCATTACTACACGCCCACCGTTACGGTGCTGGCGCTGCTCGTTTTTCTCGCCCCACCCCTGTTCTTTGGCGGTGCCTGGATGGTCTGGCTCTACCGCGCTTGTGTGCTGCTGATTATTGGTTGCCCCTGCGCCCTCGTGATTTCAACGCCCATAAGCATCGTCGCCGGACTTACCGCTCTGACGCGGCGCGGCGTGCTGGTGAAAGGCGGCGCACATCTGGAAGCTCTGGCCCGCCTCAAAGCGCTGGCGATGGACAAGACCGGCACGATTACCGAGGGGAAACCACGCGTCCTTGGCGTAACCCCTTGGGGAAACTCGCAAGTAAACGATGTCGTGCGCATCGCCGCTGCCATCGAAGATCATTCACCGCATCCTTTGGCCCGGTCGGTTGTCGCGTATGCCCGTGAACAACAGATTACTTTCACCCGCGCCGATTCTTACCAAACCCGCTCGGGACGGGGTGCCGAAGGGGTTGTGGACGGGCATCCCTATTTTGTCGGTAATCACCGCTTCACGCATGAACTCGGCGTGTGTTCACCGGAATTGGAAGCCAAACTGGGCGAAATCGAAGGACGCGGTGAATCGGTCGTGGTTGTCGGCCATCGTCCGCATGACGGTTGTGCTGGTGGCGTGTTGGGTGTCCTCGCCGATGGCGACACCGTGCGGCCCAATGCCGCCTCGGCCATTACAGCCATTCGCGCTGCCGGGATGAAATGGATTGTCATGCTGAGTGGGGACAATCAACGCACCGTGGACAGCATCGCCAAACAAGTCGGGGTTGACGAGGCGCGGGGCGACCTGCTGCCCGAAGATAAGGTTGCCGCCGTGCAAAAGCTCCGCGATTCTTACGGCGTCGTCGGCATGGTAGGCGACGGCGTAAACGATGCTCCGGCGATGGCTACGGCCAGCCTTGGTATCGCGATGGGCGCGGTCGGTACTGATGCCGCCATTGAAACAGCGGACATCGCTTTAATGCAGGATGACCTTGCTAAAATCTCCGTGGCTGTGCGGATGGGGCGGCGAACCCTTGGCATTATCCGCTTCAACATTGCATTTGCCTTGGGGCTGAAGGCGGTCTTTCTCGTCCTTGCCCTCACCGGTCATGCGAGCTTATGGATGGCCATAATGGCGGATACAGGCGCAACGCTGCTGGTCGTTGCCAATGCGCTCCGCCTGTTACGCGTCTAGCCGCGCCGTTATTTTGCCGGAGTCGCTACTTTGCCGGAAATACCGGCCTTGTTTAGGGCGCTAAAAACATCGTTCGGGTCGAAGTCGCCGGTGATGGTGTAAGTTGACGCGCCGGGTCTAGCACTGCTGCCTTTGACACCGGATACACCCTGCAACGCCTTATTCACCGCCGAGACGCATAGCCCGCAGCACATTTTCATGCTGTCGATGGTAAGGGTCTGGGCCTTGTTGCCCTTAACGCCGGTAACATCATTTACCTTGATGTCGGCGTCGCTGGACTTTCCAAAATATCCGGCGGCGACAATGGCATCCACCGCCTTTTGCATGGTGGCTTTGTCTGGTGCTGTAAGCACAGTCGTGTGGGTGGCTAAATCAGACTTGGATGTCACGCCAGTCGTTTTGGAGGCCAGGGCATCAACTTCCGCGACGCAATTCCCGCAGCAAAAATGCACGCCGCTCAAGGTGAGGGTGCTGGGCGATGCAGCGGCCTTGGGGGCCGGGGCCGTCGTCGTGCTGGCTGGCGCAGTGGCGGTGCCATCGGCGGCAGCGGCATACGCGCACGACAGGGCGGTCATCGTAGCGAAAAAGAAGGATTTAAGAGCGGGAAAACGAATGGACATATTCATAGGGGTTAGGCTGGTTTGGTTGCTGATTCTCAAAAACGATTTCAGGCAGATTAAAAGGTATATACACCAATGAAATCAAAATCCCTCAACTTATTTTTCAATGCGACAAGGCTGTCAATTATGTCAAGGGATTCGCAGGCATATGGTGTTTCAGTTCTTACCGGGCACTCTAAACCCCGCCCGGCAATAATCCAAAAACAACATGAAAAAGTTACCTCGTTCTGTTATCGTCGCCGCGTTGAGCGGCTTTTTAGTGGTGGCGGCGCGTGCTGCTGTTGCTGCCACGGCTTCGCCAGCCCCCTCCGTCGAGCCCAACTGCACGCAAATGAGCATCGGCTCCAGGCCGAATCCCAGCGGCAAGGGCTTCGTTTCGACCATGGTGCCCTGCACCGCTGAAACCATGAAAAACAACTCGCAGTGTGCCGCACTTTGCGCTGAAAATGCTGCGCGGGATGCAAATCCGCCGCCGCCCCATCCGGCGTCGTCTTACCTCCACAGATAGCAGTTGGTCAGCAATTAGAAAGGAGGTGGTTTTCAAATTTCAAACAATGAATTGGAAAGCGGTCGGCCTGTTTTTTTGAGGGTTTACGAAGACTGCGGTGTATGACAAGATAGAGCTTCAGGGTTTTCCTCTAGCTGCAATCCAACCCCCAAACATAGAGGCCCAGCCAAGTACAGCGTGTCAGCTTGGCGGGATAATGCGTCATGAAAAACGATTCTGAATTGAACCAACTGCTCAAAACCTGGCAGGATAGCCCGCCAGCCGACCCCCATTTTCGTCACAGTGTCTGGACCCGCATCAGCATTGAGGACGGAGGCCGGGTGCGCCAATTCCTGCGTGCCTGCCAAGACTGGTGCATGGTGTCGTTGCCCAGGCCCGCTTACGCGCTAGTTTTGCTGGTGTTTTTCGCTTCATCCGGCGCAACCATCGCGACAATCACCACGCAGAAAGTCCATCAAGAGCAACAAGCGGAAATGGAACAGCGCTACGTCGCTTCGATTGACCCTGTGGCGATGGCTGGCAAGGCCGCAAACCTCCGGCCATGAGGAAATTGATTTTGCTCCTGTTGGGGGCGTGTGTGGCCGGTTTCCTCGGCTACGCGCTGATTTACCATTATCGGGTGGCAGAAGCCGCGCCGATGGATGAGATGCAATGGCTGCGGCAGGAATTCGCGCTTACTGACGCGCAATTTGCGGAAGTGCAACGGCTCGAAACCGCTTACCGACCTATTTGCGACGGTCATTGCCTCAATTACACAGAAGCCTACACAAAGCTTACGGCTCTTCTAAAACAGAATAACACTTGGACACCGGAGACGCAACAAGCGGTGGAAACCCTTTACCAAGTCGAGATGGAATGTCACCGGGACATGCTGAAACATGCCTACGATGTGAGCGCGGTGATGTCGCCGGGGCAGGGGCGGCGCTATCTCGAAATGATCAAAACCCGGCTGTCGCTGGCTGACCCTACTGCCCTGCGCCAAACGACCCAATGACTGCGCCTGCCGCAGAATCCGACGAAGAACTCATGGCACGTTTGCAACGCGGCGATGACAATGCTTTGAACGCGCTTATGGATCGCTGGCAGGTGCCCATGCGGGGATATTTATACCGTTACACGCAAAGCGAGGCGACGGCCCATGACCTGGCCCAGGATACCTTCGTGCGAATTTATCAGCATCGGCATCGCTACAAGACGGGTGCGCGCTTCAAAACCTGGCTCTTCACCATCGCCACGAATCTTTGCCGCAATCATGCACGCTGGCGGCGGCGGCACCCGGCGGAATCGCTCGACGAATTTGATTTCAAGGAATCCATGGCGCTCATGCGGGAAGATAATTCTCCGGCGGACGCCTTGCGGGATCAGGAAAAAATTGCCGCTGTGCGCAGTGCCATTGATGGCTTACCCCATGACTTGCGTGCCGTCACCTTACTCTTTGAATACGAAGACCTTTCACACGCGGAAATCGCTGTGGTGTTGGACTGCTCGCCAAAAGCGGTAGAAACCCGTCTTTATCGCGCCCGTCTGATGCTCAAAGCCCGGCTAACGCCCTATTTGAGTTCGTAAACGAACATTTTCTGAGGGTTTAGGCAGAGTCTGGTGTATGCTCTCTGTAGGCTCAATGCCTCACTTTAACTTGCACGCACTATGAAAACAAAACACGTCTTTTTAATTGTAATGTTAGCGGCGGCGGCTTTCGGCGGGACGATTGCCCTACGCTCGGCAAACGCCGCTCGTTATGTTGCTGTTCCAACAATTCCAGCGGTTGTTCAAACGGCATTAGCCAGTCAATCTGACAATAGCCAGCCTAAGACTAAAAAAGACGTGCTGCTTGAAAGCTACGTAAAAATTTCTACGGCGCTGGCAGCCGACAACTTGGATGCTGCCAAAACCGCCGCCGCAGAACTTTCCAAGAATGCGGGCATCGTTCCCTGGAAGGAGCTTAGCGACAAAGCTGATCCGGTCGCGAACGCAACCGATATTCAAACAGCGCGTGGAGCATTCAAGACGTTAAGCGCCCTGATTGAACCTCTCGCAACCTTGGCGGGTGGCGAGCAGAATTTTGCGGTAATGTATTGCAGTATGCAGGGCGCGGATTGGATTCAAGTCAAAGGCCCAACGCAGAATCCTTACTACGGCAAGGCCATGCTGACCTGTGGCAGCCCCAAGCAAGCAGGAAGTCAAAGCGCGGCATCTTGTGGAATGAGCTGCTGCGGCGGGTAGTATTATTCCCGACAAGCTGGCCAAAAATCAAAACCCCATTCTCTGAGGGTTTTGTTGCGAATAGGTGTAACTCCAGAACACTGACATGATTACGAAAAAAACATCAAACCTACATCTGACTCGTGGCCGCTTCATAAGGATGGTCGTGGTGGGGGCGTCCGCTCTTTTGTTGGCTGGGTGCGGGCAATCGTCAAAAATCGACGCCAAGCCTGCTGACGTGGATTATTACACCTGCACGATGCACCCTTCGGTGAAGTCGCAAGACCCGCATGGGAAATGCCCGATTTGCAGCATGGACTTGGTGCCGGTGCTGAAAAAAGACGCTGCGGCAGCCGCGACCGCTGCTGCGAGCACTACGGGCGGGGAAGAGAAGCCGAGTGATTTCACAGTGGCGGAAGACCGGCAGCAATTGATTGGAGTGACTTATACCGAGGCCAGAAAGACGCCGTTGCAAACCACGCTTCGCACCACCGGCCTTGTCGCCATAGACCGCCTGCGGCATTGGGACTATGTCAGCCGGGTGGAGGGCTATGTGAAGGACTTGGCGGTCGTCTCGCGCGGCGAGTCGGTGCGCAAAGGTCAGGCGCTGGTAACAATCTACAGTCCTGACCTGCTTACCACGCAACAGGAGTTCGTAAACTCTCTCAACGTGCTGGACTATGCCCACAAATCCGGCGCGGCTGATGCCATTGCCAACGCGGAGGGCTTGGTGCAATCCGTCCGCCGCCGCATGGAACTCTGGAACATTACTGCTGAGCAAATTCAAGCATTGGAAAAATCACGCGTCGCCCAGGACACGCTCACGCTGTATTCTCCGTTCGATGGCGTGGTGCTGGAAATCATGACCAACCAAGGCTCACGGGTCGCGCCGGGCGATCATCTGGTGGACGTGGTGGATCTGTCGGCAGTCTGGGTCTGGGCGGAGTTCTACCAAGAAGAACTGCCCTTACTGAAACCGGGAGTGCAAGTGACAATTTCCAGTTCGGCCAATCGTGGTGAAACCCTCGCCGGAAAAATCGCCGTGGTTGACCCAATTCTGGATGAGGTCAAACGCACCGTTCGCGTGCGCATTGATGTGGACAATCCTGACCGCAAGCTTTTGCCGAATATGTATGTGGATGTGGAACTGCAACTCGACCAAGGCGAAGGCTTGACCATTCCGGTCAGTGCGGTGCTGCCCACAGGCCAGCACAATCTTGTTTTTGTGGACAAGGGCGAAGGCAAGCTGGAGCCGCGCTATATCGAATTGGGCCGCAAGTTCGGCGACCGCTATCAAGTGACGAGTGGCCTAAAAGAGGGCGAACGCATCGTTAATAGCGCCAATTTCCTCATTGATGCCGAATCGAAGGTGCAAGGGGCTCTTAAATCCTTTTAAGCACTATGGGCACTCCCACCGACATCCCGCCGACATTGATTGAGCGGATTATCAATGCCAGTGCCCGGAACAAGTTTCTGGTCATCATTCTCATGTTGTTTGCGGTAGCCGGTGGCGTCTGGGCCTTGCTGAGGACACCGCTCGACGCCATTCCTGACCTGAGCGATGTGCAGGTGATTGTTTACACCGATTGGGATGGCCGTTCACCCGACTTGGTGGAAGACCAGATTACTTACCCCATCTCGACCAAATTTATCGCCGCGCCCCATGTGAAATTCGTGCGCGGCGAATCCATGTTTGGAAAGTCATTTGTTTACGTCATTTTTGAGGATGGCACGGATATTTATTGGGCGCGTTCCCGCGTCATCGAATACCTCAACTCTGTGCGCGGCTCGCTACCGGAAGGCGTCAATCCGGTCATCGGCCCGGATGCCACGGGTGTGGGCTGGGTTTACGAATATGCCCTGGTGGACGAATCCGGGAAGCATAGTCTGGACGAACTACGCAGTTTGCAGGACTGGCATCTGCGCTATGCGTTGGAATCGGTCAAGGGCGTGGCAGAAGTCGCGCCAGTCGGCGGCTTTGTCCGGGAATACCAAGTGGACCTAGACCCAAACAAGCTGCTGGCCTACAATATCCCGCTGTCGGACGTGGTGGATAAAATCCGCATGTCAAACAACGACGTGGGCGGAAAGATTTTTGAAGTTGGCTCGACGGAGTATTACGTGCGCGGGCGCGGTTACATCAAGAAAGTCGAAGACATTGAAAACGTGCCGCTCAAGGTGGAAAATGGCACTCCGGTTTATGTGAAAAACGTCGGCACGGTTCACCTCGGCCCTGATTTGCGCCGTGGTGTTGCCGAACTGGACGGCAAGGGAGAGGTTGTGGGCGGTATCGTGGTCATGCGCTACGGGGAAAACGCGCTCAACGTGATTCAAGGCATCAAGGACAAGCTCAAGGAAGTCGAATCCTCACTGCCTCCCGGCGTCAAAGTTGTGTCCACTTATGACCGCAGTGAACTCATCCTGAAAGCCATCGACACGTTGCGCGAAAAATTGATCGAAGAAAGCATCGTGGTGGCATTCGTTTGCCTTATTTTCCTTTGGCATGTGCGTTCTGCGCTGGTGGCGATTGTGACGCTGCCCATTGCCATCATGCTGTCGTTTCTGCCGATGTATAAACTCGGCCTCACGTCCAACATTATGTCGCTGGGCGGCATCGCTATCGCCATTGGCGCAATGGTGGACGCTGCCATCATCATGGTGGAGAACGCGCACAAGCATCTGGAGCATTTTCGCGAAGAAAAAGGACGCGACCCCACCGGGGCTGAAAGGGTGGACGTGATTATTGCGGCGGCACGAAGCGTCGGGCGTCCGCTGTTCTTTTCGCTGCTGGTCATCACGGTGAGTTTCATTCCGATTTTCTCACTGTCAGGACAGGAAGGACGGCTTTTCCAGCCCCTCGCTTTCACCAAAACGTTTGCTATGTTTTTCTCCGCAGTGCTGGGCATTACCCTGGTGCCCGTGCTGATGGTGCTGTTGGTTCGCGGCAAAATCACCCCGGAGGCGCGCAATCCGGTCAATCGCTTTCTCATCTGGGCCTATCAACCTTTCGCCAAGTTCGTACTGCGCTTTCGCTGGCTTACCATTCTGACGGCACTGGTTGTCCTGGGCGCCACGGTCTATCCCTACAGCAAGCTCGGCAAGGAATTCATGCCGCCGCTCAATGAAGGTACGATACTTTTCATGCCGACTGCCGTTCCGGGCATGTCGATTGGCGAAGCCACGCGCATCCTGCAAATTCAGGATAAATTGATTAAGGAAATTCCGGAAGTGGACAGGGTTTTCGGCAAGGCGGGACAGGCTGAAACTCCGACAGACCCCGCCCCGCTGTCCATGTTTGAAACAGTAGTCACGCTCAAGCCGAACGACCAATGGCGACCGGGCATGACTTGGGACAAGATCATCGCGGAGATGAACGAAAAGCTGAAGACACCCGGCATGGCCAATATTTTTTGGATGCCAATTCAAACCCGCACGGAAATGCTGACAACCGGCTTCCGCTCCGTGCTGGGCATCAAGGTCTTTGGCCCCGACTTGGACGGCATTCAAAACGTGGGCGTGCAAATTGAGAAGGCATTAACCGATTTCCCAAACACCCGCAGTGTCTTTTCTGAGCGCACTACAGGCGGCTATTTTCTGGATTTCGACATCAACCGTGCGGCTGCTGCACGTTATGGCCTGACGGTTGGCGATGTTAACGACCTCATTGAAACCGCCATTGGCGGCAAGACGATTGCCACGACCGTGGAAGGACGCGAACGCTATCCCATCAGCGTGCGCTACGCCCGCGATTTCAGGGAAGACTTGGACTCGCTTAAACGCGTGCTCGTCCCGACTCCCACCGGAGCGCAAGTGCCCATTTCCGCCTTGGCGGACATTAGCTATCGCACTGGCCCGCCCTCTATTCGCAACGAAAACGGGCAATTGGTTGGCTTTGTCTTTGTGGACGTTACCACTGATGACATTGACGGTTACGTTCAGGCTGCGCAAAAACACATCCAAGAACAGGTGAAATTTCCGTCGGGCTATTACATCCAATGGGCGGGCCAGTTTGAATATCTCAAGAGCGCGGAAAAACGCCTGGAGGTTGTCGTGCCGTTCACCTTGCTCATTATTTTCCTGCTCATTTTTATGAACACGAAATCGGTGGCGCGAACCTTTATCGTGCTGCTGGCTGTGCCGTTCTCCCTCGTTGGTGCGTTCTGGTTCCTGTATCTCCTTCACTATAACCTGAGCGTGGCTGTCTGGGTCGGTCTGATTGCGTTAGCTGGACTCGACGCGGAAACGGGCGTGGTCATGCTGCTCTATCTCGACCATGCGTGGGACAAATATCAGGCAGCAGGCAGGATGCGTTCAATGGCGGACTTGCACGCGGCAGTGCTGGAAGGTGCCGTGCAACGCATTCGGCCCAAAATCATGACGGTTTGCGCCATTCTTTTCGGTCTGCTGCCCATCATGTGGTCGCCCGTTACCCAGGCAGGGGCTGACGTGATGAAGCGCATTGCCGCGCCGATGATTGGCGGTGTCATCACCTCTGCGATTCTCGAATTGCTGCTCTATCCGGCCATTTACGTCATTTGGCGGCGGCGCCATTTGCCTCCGGCCAGCTTGAATGATACCTTAACGCCAGTTCAACCCAGCGCCGTAGTCAACGATGCCAGCGTGACTACATAAAGTTTTCATAACTCCCGCATTCCTAACCAAGATTCCTGCCATGATTTTCCCTACTCGAATCTTTACGAACCTGTTTGTGGTGTCGCTCGGCCTGGCGACAACTTTGTCCGGCTGCTGGTCAATGCCGACTGACGAACCCGGTAAGAGTGCCACCAACGACGGCCAATGGCAGCCGGTTGCCTCTTCCAATGTTGCGGCAATTTCGCAACTTGCGCTTATTCCATCCGCGCAACCACTGCAACCGGTTCCGCCCGATCCACCAGGTGTGCTGACGCTCGCCAAGGTAATCGAAACCATCCGCGCCCAAAGTCCTTCCTTGAAAGCGGCCCTGCAAATGTCGCACGCCCGCGAGGCGGCGGTGACGGCGGCGGGTGCGTGGGAAGACCCGACGCTGGGCCTCGAATACCAAAGGTCAACCTCGCCGCAAAGCGGGATGTATAACGCCGTTCAATTCTCGGTCTCGCAGCAAATTCCGTTCTCGGGTATCGACAAAGTGCGTGCTGACATTGCCCGCGCTGATGCCACGGTAAGTGCAACCGAGGCGCAAGCCCGCGAGCGCGACCTCATTCTCCGCGCCCGCCAAGAATACTACCAGCTTAGTTATGCGCTGCAAGAACTCGACCTGAATGCGGCAACCCGCGTCCTGCTCGAACAGGCTGTCACCATCGCCCAGGCCCGCTACGTGAGCGGTTCGCAAGGCCAATCCGATCTGCTAATGGCGGAAACCAACCTTTCCACTCTGGACTCCGCGCGCGCGAGTTTTGAACGGCAATGCCACGAGTCGGAAGCCAAACTGCGGGCGCTGATGAATCTTGATTCTAAAACACCGCTGGGACGGCCTGAACCGCTGGCCTTTGCTGCTTTTGATAGTGATGGCGATGCGCTCCGCGCTCATGTGTTTCACCAGCCGGAATACATTGCGGCCATGCAACGCGTGGAGGCCGCTAATCAGCGGATTCAAGAGGCCATCAAGGGCCGGAATTCCGACCCGTCCGTTTACGCCAAGGGGCGCACCTTCAACGGCGGAAGCCAAGTCATTCAAGAAGTGGATGTGGGCGTTTCCTTCAACCTTCCGTGGGATTCCTCAAAATATAACAGCAAGTTTGAAACGGCAGAACTTGAACGCGACAGCCTCCAATCCGAAAAAACCGCCCTCGGGGTTGAAATGGTTGGCGAGGTTGACGTTCTGCTCGAACGCTTGAAGACCGCCCAAAGCCAATATGCGCTCTACAACGATAAGATTCTTCCGCTTGCCCGTCAATCTGAGGCCGCCACTCGCACCGCCTACGAAAATCACCGGGCAAATTTCACGGATTGGCTTACCGCTCAACGCGCCTTGATTGACGCCCAAGCCACCCAGCTAAGTTACCTCTTTGAATATGTTGAAAGCATGGCCGTGCTTGAACATCATACGGTGGATGCTCCCAATTCCGTCGCGCTGAGGTAAAACAAACTTCATCCAACAACATGAACGCAAAAATCATCCTATTAGTTGGCGCGCTCGCATTGGCTGGCGCGGCGGCAGGAGCGTTCTTACTGAATAGTGGCAAGGGCAACAAAGTCGCCGCGTCAGCGGCTGTGAGTTCCGCCCATTCGTCGGCGGGCAAGCAAATCATCGAAATCACCGCCAAGGACGGGTACAGCCCCAGCTTAATCAAGGCGAAAGCCGGGATACCGATTCTGCTGAAAGTGAAAACCCAGGACACGCAAGACTGCTCGACGGCGTTTACCATCCCGAGCTTTGGGATACAGGCGGGGTTGCCCGCCACGGGCGTAACCGAATTCGACATTCCGGCCCAAAAAGCCGGAGATACCATCGAGGGTTCCTGTCAAATGGGCATGTCTCGTTTCACGATTGAATTCAACTAAACGACCAATCTTCTCACCCTCTGGATGAAATGACGCTCCGATGACACCGCCAAAAGAAGGCCAGGATACTGCATCCTGTTGCCACAAGTCTTCATCACCGCCCGAAAACGATTCGGCTAAGGTGCTCCCTCCTGCTCCGGCAAAACCATCCTGCTGCCAGTCGGGGGGCCATAAGCAGGACAAGATCGAAGGGACTCCCGGCAAAGCCTATTTCTGCCCGATGTGTCCGGGAGTGGAGTCTGACAAGCCTGCCATCTGCCCTAAATGCGGCATGGCATTGGAACGCAACCCAGCGTGGCGCAGTGCAGCCAGCGGGAAACCCATTTACACCTGCCCCATGCACCCCGAGGTGCGGCAGGACCATCCCGGTGCGTGTCCAAAGTGCGGCATGGCACTGGAACTCGTGCCGACGGGTGAAGAAGTTTCGCCCGATGAAGAAAATGCCGAGCTGCGCCAGATGTCGCGCCGCTTCTGGATTGGGCTGGCGCTCGCGCTGCCAGTCGCTGCGCTGGACATGGGCGGCGGGATGCTGGGTGTTAGCGAGAAGATTTCCGCCTGGGCACAGTTTATTTTGAGCACGCCTGTTGTCGTGTGGGCTGGTTGGCCGTTTTTTGAGAGAGCATGGCAATCGCTCAGGCATCGCAGCCTGAATATGTTCACCCTCATCGCACTCGGGGTGGGTGCAGCCTATCTTTACAGCCTCATCGCGGTGTTTGCGCCGGGGGTATTTCCCGAAATGATGCGAAAGAGCGGGACTCCGCCCGTGTATTTCGAGGCTGCCGCCGTAATCACGGTGTTGGTGCTATTGGGGCAGGTTTTGGAATTAAGAGCGCGGGCCGGAACGAATGCCGCCATCAAAGCCTTGCTGGGGCTGGCACCCAAAATTGCTCACCGCATTCGCGATGGGGCAGAGGAAGACGTGGCGCTGGACGCTGTGCAAGCGGGTGATTTGCTGCGCGTGCGTCCCGGTGAGAAAGTCCCGGTGGACGGCATTGTCACGGAGGGCACCAGCGCCGTGGATGAAGCGATGCTGACTGGCGAGCCAATGCCGGTCACAAAGGAACCGGGAGCAAAAGTTATCGGCGGCACGCTCAACGGCATGGGGAGCTTTGTGCTGCGGGCTGAACGGGTTGGCTCGGAGACCGTTTTGGCGCAAATCATCGCATTGGTTGCACAGGCGCAGCGTAGTCGTGCGCCGATTCAACGGCTGGCGGACACCGTTTCGTCATGGTTTGTCCCCACGGTCTTAATCGCTTCTTTGCTTACCTTCGCGGGGTGGATGATGCTCGGGCCGGAACCAAAACTAGCTTTCGCTTTCTTGAACGCAGTCGCCGTCCTTGTCATTGCCTGTCCATGCGCTCTGGGCTTGGCAACGCCGATGGCCATCATGGTCGGCGTAGGACGCGGCGCTCAATCGGGCATCCTGATTAAAAACGCCGCAGCCCTTGAAATGCTGGAAAAAATTACAGCGGTGGTGGTGGACAAAACAGGCACGCTCACGGAAGGCAAGCCAACGGTTACACAAATTTTGCCATCAGCCAATTTCGATGAAAAAGAACTACTGCAACTGGTGGCCGCTGCGGAGTCGGCCAGTGAACATCCGTTGGGCCAGGCCGTTGTCCAAAGCGCCCGTCAACGTGGCCTAATCTTCCCTGCGGCAGAGCAGTTTTCCGCCGTGGCGGGCGGCGGGGTATGCGCGCAAGTGCAAGGCCGTTCTGTGGTGGTCGGACAGGCGTCGTTTCTGGAGGGTCAGGACGTGGCCGGCATCGAAAGCATGAATACAACGGCGGATGCTTTTCGGGCGCAGGGGAAAACCGTGATCTTTGTCGGCATAAACGGGCAAGCCGCTGGAACACTTATTCTCGATGATCCGATAAAGGAAACAACCGCCGAGGCTATTCAATCACTGCACAAACTTGGATTGAAGGTCGTGATGCTCACCGGCGATAATCCGCGCACGGCTGAACGAATCGCGCAAGCCATCGGCATTGACCAATATGTCGCCGGGGTCACGCCGCAAGGAAAGTATGAGAAAATTGCCGCTTTGAAAAAAGAAGGGCTTCGCGTGGCAATGGCTGGCGACGGTATCAACGATGCTCCCGCCCTCGCTGAGGCCGATGTGGGCATAGCAATGGGCACGGGCGCGGACGTGGCGATGGAAAGCGCCGATGTGACCTTGGTGAAAGGCGACCTGCGCGGCATTGTCGGGGCCATCGCCCTGAGCCGCGCGACCATGCGAACCATCCGACAGAATTTGGTCTTCGCCTTCCTCTACAATGTCCTTGGCATTCCTCTCGCTGCCGGAGTGCTTTACCCGGTCTTTGGCATCCTGCTTAGTCCAGTTATCGCCAGCGCCGCAATGTCCCTGAGCAGCGTTTCGGTAATCACCAACAGCCTGCGTCTGCGGAAGTTTCGCGTGCATCTTTAACATCGTGCCATGAAAAAAGCTCTTCCCGTCAAAACGGAAAAATCCCTGAAACTGGCCAAACAGGCCAGGGGCACGCTTGATGCCGTCATCGCCATGATTGAGGGCGATACCTACTGCCCGGAAGTTATCCAACAAGCCGACAGCGTCATTGGATTGCTTCAATCGCTGGAAAAAGAACTGCTGGCAAATCACCTGAACACCTGCGTGAAGGGCAGTCGAAAGGATGATGGCGAAAAGACAATCCATGAGCTTTTGAAAATATACCGGCTTTCACATTGAAAGAGATGGACGGATGTTAAACCAGTCCACTTTCAGTTGCCCAAAAGTTGTCCAAAATCTTGTTTTTAGTTGCTTTTTCTTGGAACTCGACGTATTTTATTTCCAGTTCTAAAACATTAACAATCAACTAAGTCCGCGTTTATTAGGGACTTAGTTTCGCGGGGGAGATGAAGTTCGAGTCCCTGTTCTCCCACCATTTCGAATTTTGGGCGGTCTTTAATTGGTTCGTTTTGGGTATGCTCAATCAGCGTAAATCACCGTGCTCTAAATCGTAAGTCGGGTGTTGGCTTTTGAGGGCCAGGTCCACTTTCCGTGTAAGTTTCTGTTGTTCGTGGTGCCTAATGTTCAATGAAAGCACCCCCTATGACGACCCAAACTTCTCTCGCCACCTTTGCCGATCCTGCCTGTAGTCTCGGATCCGGCAGCATCGTCCGCCCCACTGTCATGCGCACCAGCCGTGACCAGTTGTTCGAGGAGATTTACCGCGAACACTTGGGCCTAATCGCCAAGGTCACCCACGCCTTCGCGCTCGAGCAGACCGACCGGGAGGACTTATTTCAGGAAATCCTGGTGGCGGTCTGGCAAGCCCTGCCGCGCTTCAAGGAGCAATCCAAGCTCTCCACTTATGTTTACCGGGTCGCCCTCAGTTGTGCGCTCAATTGGAAGCGCTCGCGTCAACGTTACCGGCATAAAATAGACTGCTTCGCGCACGAGTTGCCCGACCTCGGCGAGCCGGCCGATCCGCGCACCGCCGAACGCCTGCGCTGGCTTTATTCCAAAATTCATCAACTGCCGCCGATCGACCGGACCCTCGTGCTGCTCCATCTCGACCAGCTCAGCTACGACGAAATCACCGCCATTACCGGCCTCAGCAAGTCGAACATCGGCGTCCGCCTTCACCGCATCAAACAACAACTCATCGTTCTTACGGAGGAAATCAAAAATGAAAATTGAAGAAATCGAAAATCTCTGGGCCTCTCAGCGCCCACCCGCGAACCTCGGCGATCCCGCCGTTGTGCGCGCACAGATTCACCACGTGCTAAAGCATCGCCGTTGGTTTTTGGCGTTCCTCGCTGGCACCGCCGTGCTGGGCTCCGTGCTCGGGCAAGTCCTGTTTGTGGTTAATACCATTCATCAGGGGGGGCCGCTTTCGTTTCTGCATTGGGTGAGCCTCGTTTTGTCGCAAGTATTGAACCTGGCCATGCTTTATCTCGTGTATCGTTCACTGCAACGGAATCGCGAATTGTTGCGCCAGCATGGTGAAACACTACGCACGGTCGTCGGCACTGGGTTGGCGAATATCGAGGCTGAAATGGCCGAATACCGCGGCGGTGGGTGGATTATCGTTGCGGGCACTGCCTCCGCCATGCTCGCGGCTTACGCAAACTTCCCGTACCCACACGCCGATGGGCGGAGCTTGCTCCTGCGGTTTGGGCTCATCTTTGCCCTTATGGGCACCGTCGCCTTCTTC
>Ga0206941_10179_pt2 | contig 18521 bp, 10 predicted proteins | sample Alteio_BWOrgHeat_9_FD_153251 | JGI IMG/M metagenome (GOLD analysis project Ga0206941, IMG submission 153251) | Enriched cells from forest soil in Barre Woods Harvard Forest LTER site, Petersham, Massachusetts, United States -... | ecosystem: Environmental > Terrestrial > Soil > Temperate forest >...
GTTTGAAGATGCATTACGTGAGGTGAATCTAGCAAAGACCATTCCTGAACTTTGTCTTCACCTAGGAACTTCCTTCTTGCTTCTATCACGTTTGTAATGTGTTCAACAGGAACGTATGGGTCTGTGTGACTCCAGATAAACAGCTGAGGAACACGTAAAGGATCAGTTGACACACATTGTGGATAAGCTCTTGCACGAGCCTTCGCTGTTGTGATCATAGGAAGACCAAATGCGGAATAGATTGCGAGTCTTTTTAATGCGCGAAGAGGCTTTGCGAAAATTCCGGTATTGTTGAAATCTGTATCGTGAGTCATTCCGTTTGCAAAGATGTAAGGTTCGTTGGGAGAAGGAGAGGAGTCGAAAGCCGTTCCAATAAGATTCTTTTCGAAAAACTCATTGTATTGTCCTTTCTTCATAACATTCTGCATAGCGTAGGCGTGAACTCCACCCCCATCACTGAAAAATTGCATAACAACCGAACTGTTCGGAGAAGTGTTTTGAATGTGTTGAATTACGGATTCCACTGCTTTTTCAATTCCAGGATCGGAGAAAGCTAAGGGAAGAGTGGGAGTCGTTGTGTGCATTACAACAGGAACTCCCAATTCGTGATAAAGGTCTGCATATTTTTGAAGGTCTTCAGAGGAAGACAAAGTCCAACCGAAGATAACCCAAATCAATGGATTGTGGTCGTGACATTCTTTTGTTTTGCTGATGACTATGTTGGAGACTTTTTCGAGACTAGTGTTTTCTGATTCTTGTGCTCTAAGAACACTGGAAAAATTCAGAAACAAGAAACTACAGATAATACTTATTGCTTTCATAATTCATTTCCTTTTTAAGGGACGTTTGTGTGAGGCTTTTATTTATAGCAGAGCTTTATTCGATTGCAAGATAAAACTGAATGAACGTTCACTTAAAAAGTTCGTTTGGTAAGATTTTGAAAATATTAAACATCTAAGTAGCTAATAATTCAGTAATTCCTCTCCGACTGTTTTACCAAGAGTTGAATGAAATCTTCGTGTCATTTGGAAAGAAGACTCATCCATCCAGCTTCCTGAATAGTGATCATTTCCAATACCCCGTGTGTTATGTAAATCTCGAATGGAGCCGTAAAAACTTTCTTCAGGAAGATAAAAGACAATACCGTGTTGGAGTACAACGTCTCGAAATCCATCTGTGTTCATTCCCCTTGCAATAGACATGGTCAAAGCATGAGGGCCTGTCGTTGTTATCACTTTCAAAAAAGGGCTTTTTGGATTTTTAATGGAGTTGGGTATTTGGTCTTTATCTCCCAATATGTTTCTGTAAAGAAGTTCGTGATAAGCTTCCATAATCGGGTGGTGTGCTCTTGCTGCAAGTATGCTATTGCCTGCAGAGCTTTGCTTATGATCTTGAAATCCAAAAAAGGAATCATAAGTTCTTGTTAAATTATCTATGTTCTTGTCAAGTTCGTAGTCATTGTCAGAATAGAAGCCACCAAGAGATCGTATCACCTCTACTCTCCATATATCTGTGGCCATCACGCGGTAGTAGCTTCCCTTTTCAATCATCTTTGGAATAATTTCTGCGAAGGGATTTGGTAAATCTTCTAAGGAACGGACTTCCATTCCGAGTGATTTTGCAAGTTCGACGGTTTTAGGAATACCTGATATCGTATTAGTCCATAGAATGGAACGCCACTGTCCATTCCTGTTATTAAGAACTGCTATTTTACGACGGAGAATGTTCTGTTCGACCCATTTTAGTTCAAATGGATTTTCGGGATCTGTAAACCACACATGATGAGAAATATGCGGAATTCTAATATCTTCTTTGCTGTGGTCATTTTCAAAAAGATCTTGGTGTTTTTTTGCTTCGCTTTGGAATTTTGTTAAATCTAGGTTCTCTTCACTCCAGATCTTGCTTAGCTCATCGAAATTCAAGAGATATGCGTTCAACCTCTCTTTTTCTGAGGACCAAGGACTGTAATGATAAGGGTAGGAATTATCGCTCATCAGAAGCTGTTTTAAATAGTCCCCTAAAAGATAGAACCCATAACACATTGCATACGATAAAATAGGTGATGCGAGCAAGATAACAACATCTTTGTTAGTCATTTGTCCTTTTGGGTTGGCATAAACTGATGTGTCTTGTTGGAAGATGCTAAAACTTAAGGCACTGATAAGAAGAATTCTGAGGAGCTTGCCATTCAACATGGGATCCCTTCTTAAGAAATGAATAAGAAGGTTGAATTATTATATTTTGAGCGGAATAGCAAAGAAAGTAGTGAGGCGAGTTTATTTCCTTTTCTTAAATTCGAGAAAGCACTTGCAATAGCTTCCTGATAGCAAAAGCAATTATTGCGCAAGAATTTAGTATTTCCCCAAAAAACGAAAAATCCCTAAAGAAATTTCATAAAATACCGTTGTTTTAATTGGTATTTTGTAGGTTTTTTGATCTTATGAAAAATTATATTAAAACTGTTGTTTTCTTTGTTGCTGCATTCGTGCCTTTATGTAGATGTGGAAAAAACGAGGAGTCTTCTTCGAAGCTGGATACAAGCACTAGCATTGATATTCCCTTCCAAATTATTCAGCAAGATGGAATTTCAACAAACGAAGAAGGCCTCGATCTTATAGACCTCAGCAATGTGAATTTAAAAGTTGCAGGATGCCTTTCAGGATACACTCAGACCTTCACAAGTTCCGGTTCTTTAAAACTCTACTCCAATGACCAAAACTGTGTTGTTAAAGTCGTTTCTTTCACAAGCGCAGGTGAAAGCTATCAAGTTCTTTCGGGAAGTTCTCTTGATCCCACAGGTAATTCCTTTGACCCTGTCGCAACACACATTACAACTTTTCAATCGACAACAAACAGTTCGCATCTTCTCTATGCACAGGTTGTTTCCCAATTGCCTTCTCTAATATCATCGGGCGCTAGCGTTCAAATCACTTTATTTGCTTTGGACAAAGGAACGAACTTCGCAACCGCAGTACCTAACAATGTACTGCGTGTTTCTGCACCAGTAAGTTCTGTGGATACCAATCAAGCTTCGCAAACTGTGAATTTTACAATCTATAGAATTGCACAACCGAACTCAACTCCACTCGTTGTCAATTACAGTCTTGCAGGAAATGCAGTTGCGGGCACGGATTACACTGCACCAAGTGGAACTATTACGATGGGAGCAACGGACACATCAAAAAACATAGCTATTACTTTGACATCCAAAATCGGAATTCCAGATTATACAAAAACACTGCAATTCAATTTCGAAAACGGAAATTATTTTTGGTATAGAACTTCCGATCTGATCACGCTTACGAATAGTTCGAGTGCTGCGCCACCCACAACGAATTTAATTTTTCATTATGATAATACTTCGATTCTAAGTTCCGCTGGCAACGTGACAGGATGGACAGATCTCGGTGGAAGCGGAAGAAACGCAATTCAGAGTATAGTCAGTGATCAACCTACACTTACAACAGCGAGTGCACCTCTTAGTGCTTTGAACTCAATTCTTTTCAACAGCACAACACAGTATTTGACTGTTCCTAACGATGTTAACATCAATTCGGGAACTTCAGCATATACAGCTAAAGTTATAACTGTTGCTTTCGTAACGGGAACTGATGTTGCGAATACTCAATTTATCTTTGCGCAAGGTAACGGGACAGCAGGTCTAAGCATCGGAGTTAAAGATACAAAAATTTTTGCAACAGGATGGCAAGAGACAGGAACAAGTTGGGGACCCGTTTATGCTCAAGCGACAGCATCCGCGAACACGTTCTATATTTTCACTCTTGCATTTGATGCAACAGCAGGCACGATCAAAGCTTATGCAAATGGTATACTTGCAGATACAGAAACAGGAGTAGGGTCCTTCTCACCTGGTGGTAGCAATGGAATAGGTGGTGGTACGGGTGGTTCTTACATTAAAAACAAATCCGTCTCGGATATATCCGCTTCCAATTGCAAAAGCAGTGAACCTTGCTATTTCGGTGGGCAAATACTAGAAATGTACTATTACAATGGAACTTTGACTGACTCGCAAATTATAAGTCAGCATAATTTCTTAACGAGAAAGTTATACAATAACACTGTTTCCATACAAACGACTTCGAATGCAAGCGTGAACGAACTTTCAGGAACTCTTGCCAAATCGCTAATTGTAAAATTAAGCAGTCCAAGATCCAGTGACTTGACAGTTTCATATACTGTAGATTCTTCCAGCACAGCAGTGTTGGGAACAGACTATACTGCTTTACCAGGATCTGTAACTATACCTGCTGGATACACTTCTGCTTATATTCCTGTCACGGTTCTTCATAATACAGGAAGCACTGCAAACAAAACGCTGACATTAAATTTGAGTACTAGTTCAAACTACACAATCAGCGGTACAGCTGGAAGCGCAACGCTTAACATTATTGACGTTGATAATTATACACCACCAGATCTCCTAGTTCGCTATAACGTGCCTCAAAACTTAAGCTCAAGCAGCGTGAATTTAGTTACGAACTGGAACGACGTTGCAACAGGTACAACATGTACACATCCTCTTGCGGCTTATCAAAATGCAGCAAATGCTAGCCCTATTTTTTCCGCATCAAGCGAATCTCTGCTATTTGATGGAACAGGAATGCTGAATATAGATTCGAATTCATGTCTTGACGATATTTCGGGAGGAGTCGCTATAGAATCTGCAGTCATTGTGTTTCAAACAGGTTCAGACGTTACGACAGATCAAGTTCTTTACAAACAAGGGAATTCTACAACGGGTTTAAACGCTGTGATAAGCAATGGTAATCTTATTTTTACAGTTTATGACAGCGGTTGGAGCAAATATCTTAGCAGTGCTGTTTCTGCAAATACTTTCTATGCTGCTATTTTGGAATTCAAAAATAATGCTTCTTTGAAACTCAATCTTAGTTCGCGTCTAGGTGCTTCCAGTGGAGTCACATGGAATTCTACTACGACAGCAGGTACAGGAGCGGCACTGAGTGCGTTGTCAAATAATGGTATAGGAATCGGAGGCGTTCGAAACGGTATAAAATTCTATTCCTCGAATACCAACGCTTATGTGACAGTTGCTAACACCACGAGTTCCGTGAACCTGCTACAGAATGGAACGAGACTCTACGAACTCTTTTTTATGAATCTCGATGTCATCTCACAGGGCAGTACCACGCTAACAAATCTGCGCAACTATCTTTCGGAAAAATACGTACGTTAGAGTTCCGATTTCCTATGATTTTTCGACGCAGTCATGATGTTTTCTGCATAGAGGCTGACTAGAAGTTCAAGCCATGCAATGCTAGTCTGCTTTCCAAAAGCCATATTCGTGAGCTGTGCAGCCATTCCATAAGCTCCTACCGAACTGCTTTGTTTTACATTCGGATATTTGTGCAGTAGAGAAACTCCGAATTGCAAATCACTGACGAATTTTTCGAGAAAATCGGAAGACTGTGTATGTGCAGTCGTAAGAGCAATATGCAATGTGTAATCACCAACCTGATTTAGTTTCCATCCCATTTTTTTCATAAAACTACCCAAAGTATAGGTATGGTGTTTGAGAGGATCTCTTAGCTGGAACGCGATCACCCAATCCGGAATCTTTGAATCACAGGGCTCTCCTCGGATTTCAATGTCGTCTATTTTTCGAATCTCCTGTTTCAGTAATTTTCCTAATTCTGCAATGGAGTTTGCACGCTCCTGGTAACCCTTCTGACCAATCTCCAACATGCATGCAATTCCGACTTCCAAGTTCGCAGCCGTACGTTCGCTGCAAATAGTATTGGGGAAATACTGTTCATCCGAAATAAAGCTCCGACGGAATCCTACAAACGAAAGACCTTTCTGTGTCACACCATATTTGTGTAAATCTGCAGACCAAGAACTAACCCCTTCCCACAGTGCTCCATTAGTAAAATCAATGCGCAGAGGGTTGCTCTCGACAAATTGCATAAGAAAACCACCCAAACATGCATCCACATGAAATCCTATATGAGTTAGAGCAGCGATCTGCGAAATTTCACGGATTTCATCTGGAGCGCCAAAGGGATAGCTTGGAGCCGATGCAATGATTGCTGCAATATTCTCTGCTTTATACTCGTGTATTTTATTGAACAGATCATGAATATTCACTGCTCCCCCTATCGTTTCCACAGCAACAATTTTTGCATCGATATCTTTTAAGTGGCGTTCAAAAGCAATATGAGCCATTTCATTCATCAGAAAAATTGGTCTGTGATTAGGATGCGCTTTTCGAAAACGATCGGAGTACATCTGCATGGCAACACGTATGCTTTCTGTTCCTCCTGAAGTGACGCGCCCTCCGAAATCTTTAGAATCTGCTTCAAAAACTGCTAAGTTCAAATCGATCAGTGCTGTTTCTAACTCATCTCTCCATTGTGTATTTTCAAATTTAGAATTCTGTTTGTGCTCCCTTAATAAATCGTGCACTTGAGACGTATTCATAGGTTCGGATTTTTTAAAATGGTGCACTAAATTTTTGCTAAACTCGGAACTTTCAGAAGCTTTTGAAAATTTCTTTCCTTTGTCTTCAAATGCATCTCGACTTTTTTCTTTTGCTAAATTGCTCAGGTTGTTCATTCCCGTATGCAGAAGAAGAATATAGGCAATAATGTAGTCCACTCCCGAAATACTTCCCGATGTATTTATTCCAGGATACATTCCCCCTTTCCACTGCACATGCGATTCAAATGCATTGAGTCGCGAAGAAGCATCTCTAAACACGGTTGCCGAAATACCTGAGTAAACTAGACCCGCAGTATCAAAAGAAATGGAAATAAGTTTCGGAAAGAGATCGAATAAAATCTTCAAATGATGAATAGAGTTGTTTTGTATCATTTCTCGGAGTGCTTTATTTGTAAAATGGAAATGAGTATCCAGATCGAGCACATCCACTTTTATAATAAAAGCATCTAATAGAAATTCTATTCTGGAATCTATATTCACTATTAGAAAATCAGCTTCTCCGGTATCGTCGCGCTTTATATTCAAAGAGTCTGCGATGTTTGAAACAAAAGTCTGTGAACGCTCCATGATATAGGCCGATGTTTCTTGGGAATGTGTTCTCTGCATTGTCCTTTTTTTCATAGCTTTCAAAGCAATACGCAGCGATTCTCTCGCTCCTGAATTCGCTATTGCATGCTGAGAGTGAAACAACTGCGCAAGCATGGTTCCCAATTCTCTCATGGCTTTGACTGCTAAAGGGAAGGAGCTTCCATGTAGAGGATTCGATGTTTGAAACTGTTGAAATGCTGTCTTAGCCAAATTGCGTGCGATTGGATCTTTTGCAAAAAACATTTCATTCTGTTCATCTTTTAATATTGCAGACTCGAAATTCTCAGCTAGAGTTTGCATCAGTTTTTCGGAACCATCGTAAATAGCTCCCGACATTTTACCGTTTTCCCATCCCTGACGCTCTAGCTTGCCTTTTTCCAACAGAGCAAGGAGATCTTCTGTTGGAACAGGGTCCTTTGGGATTTTCCCATACACTCCAAATTCGGAATCATATTGAGCAAACTCTTTATTTTCAGAGTAGAAAGCAATGTAGCGCAACCAGGAACGAACAAGTTGTGGACGTGTTAGAGAATTGAGAGCAAGAGAGACGAAAGTATCGGGGAAAAATGGTTCTACTAAGTTAGCAAGATAGGAACAGCTTTGGCTTATCGCTCGTCCTATGCAGTTGCTTTCGCGAATGGAGTTTTCTAAATCCTCTCGTTCGTTTGCAAAGATTTGAGCAGGGTAGGAGGTCAACAGAACAGTTAGGAACGAAAATACCAGAGCAGTGCGTTTCCAAAATTTCAACATCGTTTTTATCCTCTCGAGTTGGAGGCCGCATGCTAGATTATTTTGGGGGGGAAATCACGAAACTTTGTTCCGCAGTGTGCTTCGCTGCCGAAGTTTGGTTTGCTTCGAAGACATTTCCTTCATCAAAGAGAGCGGTGTTGAAGATATTAAAGGAAGGGATGAACGGACTATAAGTTGAATGAATTTTTTAAACATTTTGCAAGTTTCCAATGAATTAAGTGACCTGTTTATAGGGCTTACAATAGGGCTGTCAAGTTGAACTTCGCTCGCTACACATAACGCTTGTTTAGTGAAGATGGAATTGGCGATTCCAAACTTAATCTTGTCAGAAGCTTATTGAATCGTTATGAAGTCCCCTAATCCCTTACTTCATAAAGGTTAACTGATGCGTCCTCGCTGGTTTTCGAGATCTATTGCCATTTTATCTGTCTTTATAAGTTTGCTTGCAACACAGTCGCTGCACGGAAGTTCCGATGAATTCGAAGAGAATGATTCCTTGGGCGATGAGCTTATTGCTGTGGATATACTTCAAGAACAACTCAGCTTATGGGAAATATCCATTCTCAGAGAAATCAGAGAACTGTGGCAAGGAGAAGGGAGCAAAACTTTGAAATATACCCCCTTTTCCATAGGTCGTATTGAAAGTGCTATTCACAAATCTGCAGACGCTTTGATGTCGGATGAATTCCGAATTATAGAACTGAAACCACGTAAGGGAACCTGCCAGTTAAACGCTTGGTATACGACCGTTGCCTTGGATCAATTGCAAAATGGAATTTTTTCTATAGATCATTTTCTTGTACACATTTTTGCAGTCAGTCAGAAAAAGTTAACGGAAACTTTAACACCTGCTGCTTTAAAGGAAGTTTTATTAAGTTTAGGCTTTGACGAAGTCAATACTGTGAATGCCGGAAGACTCTTCAATCTTCTGGAAGCTTGGTTGCACTATCGTATACTCAAACATCTTAAACTGGCCGAACCCAGTGCATGGCTTCAACGTCCTGAAGAAGCAACTAAAGAAATCAAAAGCCCTGTGATCGATACTTCAACTCAGAAAGTAAATAATAAAAAATCCAACAATAAAAAAACAAATAACCTTGCAAAAAAAGTTTTCCCTAATAACAAAATCAAAGACATTCCATACGACTACACGGATTTAAAGAAAATCAGTGAAATCATGTTCACACAGCATCTGCGTTCCAAAACCATTCTGCTTGCCTATCACGATGGTCTTCCTCTACGTAGCCGTGCTTTTGATTTTAAAACAGTAAAACATTTCTTCGTTCTCAAGTTTGACACTCGCAAACACCGTTGGGTCGTTCAATCTTCCCAGGAAAAACAGCCCGATACGCACTGGAATTTAGATAAACTTGCATACTATGTTAAAACCACGCAACCTGAGGAAGGTGAAGATTACGTAGTCGTTCACGTCGGACACATAACGAATTCTGTCAGCAAACAAATCGATCAACCTTTTATCAATGCCATGGGTTTAGACAGCATCGATTACAATGCTATGTTTCTCCGACTTGATGAAGAAAATGAAAGCATTGCAAAGGTTATCCCGGGTGAGCTGTCTATTTTTCATTTGAATCTTGTTCAGAATTACCGTCAGTCTTATTTTAAAAACAATATTCCCACATTTCGAGAACCCCAAGATATCGGAGAAATTCTATGTTCCGGAAAACACGATCCGTATAAACATTGCTTTTATGAACATCCCATCTCCATAACAGTTCATACCCTTCATCCGCTTCTAGGCAAGTACAATGAACGTCCAGGTTATAGTATTTCTATTTACACTAACGGACGACGTTTCTTCCTACGTATCTTTGCGGATGGTGAAGATGCAGAGAAGATAGATATTAAAGATAGTTACTTTCTCGAAGTTTCGCAGATTTGCGATAACGAAAACTATGTATGCCCAGTGGACGTAATGATTTATAAAGCTGCAAGTCTTAAAGATTGGGAAGAATTTTTGAAAATTTTTCCTGCTTACTTCGGAGACCTTGCTCCTCGTGTCGCTCGTTTTTTTAGAGAATACATCAACTTTAGCAAAGAAAATCTCAATGAATGGAACAGCTATGGAATTACATTTCTCAAAAATGCAGAACCGAGAATAAAAACTTCTGTAAATTCCTATATTCACTATAACGATCCGTCTCATCGCAAGTCCTACGATTGCTCAAATTCAAGTTCTAACTCCTATTCCACTTCTTCGACTACAACATGTTCGACCACTGATGTGTGTCGCACTACGAATTCCACAACAAGCACCTGTTCGATGACAGACACCTGTTCTACCGGAGAGTCTATAAGCAATTCGGAGTTCTGTTGTGAAAACGATTTTGGAATGGGGTATAACGATTTTGTAGACCATGCTCCTTTTATTCCCAAAAACTATCCTCGACCTACACGTGTTGAGGAATGGGTAGTACGTGGAAAAATCGTGAAAATGATCTTTGGTGCCCCTATTGGAGATCTCCATGACTTCGGAATGGGAATTGTCCCCACTTACGTGAAAAGAGTGGTGAGAAAACCGAAAGCACCTTGCAAAAGACGTTATGTTGAACAGATTATCTTTGGAAATTTTACTCCGTCTTTTAAGGAAGAAAGTGATTCCGAGATTCTTGATGTTCAGGAAAGAAATTTTACACAATCTGACGTGTTAACCGAGGAGCAATGTGATATGGCAGAATACGCCCTATCTCTTGCCACTGTACGATCCATTGAGATTGATGAAGTTCGCAGAGATGCAAGGATTCACTTTATCGATGCAGACGGAAATTGCATGTTATCTGCACTCGGAATGGGACGTTCGCAATTTATTGCAGCTGTTGTTCAAGCTTACAATGCTGGTGCTGATGAGGAACTTAGAACTTGGATAGAACGAATGATTAAAGCAGATGGCGCTACGGACATCCATCACTGGTCTAGACGTTTTAATAATTCGGGTTTTTGGTTAACGGATTTACACTATGATATACTGTCTCGCATTTTCAATGTGCGTATACTTCAGCATGTGCTTGCAACACCCGATCAGGTTCTTGATGGAGACATACAGAATGAAATTATGATTCCTATCCCTGGAAATCACGTTATAGATCAGACGGTGCTTGCGAACCCACAAACGTTCTATATTTTATGGAGAACACTGCTTCCAGGAGCCTCTGAACTTATACATATCGATCGCATACTTGTTGAGGGAGAGCAGTTTCAGCAGAATGTTCTAAGACCCGTTCTTCCTTTACGAAGCAACTGGGAAGACCTTCCTCCCACTCTAACTGCTTTGGAAAGAGATTGGTTGCATGAATACTTAGCACGGCCTTATCTCTTTCTGAGTGGCCATATTCCTGCAAGGGTTCTTGCTCTTCTTCTCACCGCAACTTTAATAAGTATCTAAAGAACAGATACCTTATTTCTTCTCTGCGTTTTCGCGATAGGTGATAATCTCGAATTCTTCTTGAGGATGTATGCAATACTTCGACGCAAAGAACCTTCCTAACAGCGCAAGCAATTCTGCTTTTGTCTCGCTATAAATGGAATTCACTCCCACCGCATCTGCAAATTTAATTTCGATTGTTGAAAGAACATACTCATAAAAATCGTTTGTTTTCTTTAACTTTGTAAGCAGAACCTTATTTGGGAAAAAAATCACCCTTAAGCCCTCTATGTCATCGCCTGCTTTAACCAAGTCTCTTATTATATTTAAATCGAGGTGGACCATTACAAAATTCGTTATATCAAGAAAATAATATTGAGTATCTTTCCCTTCATCGAATACACTTACAAGATTCCACTGATGGGCAGATTTAGAAACACGAGATAAATCCTTTGTATTGAAGGTACGGCTTTCAATCACTTGAATACGCATTTTTTTCGAAAGATTCAGACGACCTAGAACTTTAGAAAAAAGGACGGCTCCGTAAAAAGAATAGTGTCGGCACTCGTCACCAAAAATAGTTGTTCGTTGAATTGCTATTCTGTGAATGCGCGAACGGATATCTTCCTTATGCAAGAAGAGCGAAAACAGCAGCATCATCCGCTCTTCTGTTGTGAACGGACTGTTGTTTTTATATGCTTTGAACCAGAGATCTACGAAATCATCTACCAAATCGTTCCATTCTTCTAGATTTGCATTTAATGCTATCGAAGCATAGGGGCAAATAGGACAGAAATTAATAAAGAAACCTGAACTGAATTCATAGTCATCACTTGTGAGTATGCGAATCTCTTTGCCGTCTTTGTTTTTTGCTTTGAATGCAATACATCCTTTAATCGGGCTTGTTCCCATGCGGATAGTCCTGCTTGTGATTCCGAAATCTGCACAATTTACGAACTCTGTACTCTTTGCTTCTCCATCATTCTTCTTTTGTTTTTTAACCACCACTTTGTCGTGTTCACCTGTAGATGACTTTTGCAGGTAAGGCGCATACTTTCTAATAACTTTTGTAATGGCACTGATCCCCTTAGTTTTCGCTTCCTCCGCAAGTTCATCCAATATGTCATTAGGAGCGTTTATGAATTTCGTTTCTATTATTTCCAATTCTCCCATAGCGATTCGTACGAGTACATAAACTGCGAGATCACTCAAATTGACCCTTAGACTATTGTCATTCTGTATGAAGGTAATTATTTCAAGAGGAGCCATTTCGAGGAGAAGTAAAGTTTGAGAAAGGGTGAGTTGGTAAATGCAGAACGGTGCAACAACATTAATGGTATTTCCACTAGGTGTACCCTGACGTAATTTCTTAAGCAGGTATCGAATTGTAGAATTTTTTAAAGCGAGTTTTCTCTGATCATGTTGATTTCTAAGTTCAGAAGGCACTATGCTTATAATCTCCAACATCTCGTTCATACTCACCACAAATTCGGTGCCTTGAGAGGAAACAATTATAACGGGATCTTCATGAGAATTTTCTTCGATGTGAATAGTATTCGTGTTCTGTGCATTCGTATTTATTTGAATACTGTTCAGAGAGTGCTCCTGAAACATCTCTTGTGTTAGATTTCCGGGTCGTGGAAAAGAAGATCCAGAATCACTCGCAAACGCCAATTGCGAACAGATGAAAAAAATATTGAGAAGAATATATTTAAACATGAGAAATGCCTCAATTTGGGAAAGACCCGACATTCTAGCATTGTTGGCGATTTTTTCAACTAGCGTTCTTTGTTCGCCGCTAAGAATCTAAGTGCCGAATGTTCTGGTAGAAAGTTATTGAGCAAAAAAAAGAACCCAGATTGGGTTCTTTTGCAAATTCTTCTCAGCTATTTCTTAGAAGCCGAACATACCCATAAACTTGGACCAGAGTCCTTGTTTAGGCTGTGTAGCTTGTTGCTGCTGAGCTGGTGCTTTGGGAGTACCTGCACCAATTGCAAGAGGCTTTTGGTTTCGTGCTTGATCAAAAGTTTTTGCACGAGGAGCTTCCATGGTACTTGCAAAATGTTCAACTTGCTGCTTCTTCGTTTTAGGAGCTTCGATGGCTTGAGGCTTGTTAGAAACTTTGACAGTTGTGCTAACAGCATCGATGTCGAAGTTATCTTCTTCGTCTTCGCCTTCTTCAACTTCTACATCATTTTGAACCTGAACATGGAAGAAGTCTTTGATGAGGTTAGAAACTGTCTGTGTTTCCGGATTTGTGAATGAAAGTCCCATATTGAATGCGAGTTCTGTGTTTTCCAGAGCGATTGTTTTATCGATTTGCTCGATGTTTATATACACAGGAACAAGTGCAGAAACTTTCAATGAATTTGCACAAGCAGGAACGTTCGTAAGTAATTTTACGAGATCGGTCTTAGCTTTTGCACATTCTGCAGAGCTTTCAAAGCTATTCATTGCATTCGAACAAAAGTCTTTATTGTTGTAAGAAGTGTCGCAGAAATCCTTGGCTTTCTTTGGGAAACTGTAGCACTCTTGACCTGTTTTGAACTTCTCCAAATATTCGGCTTTGATCGTTGCAAGAACTGGGTTCAATGTATATACGAAAGTACATTCATTAGCTTTGCGTTGCTCAACAAGCGTTGCCTTTTTTAGCATCTCACGCATCTGACGAAGGTCACTCATAAATTCGAATTCGTTACGGATAACGCGTTCTTCTTCGCTAGAGAATCTGTAGTCCCCTCTCATAATAGAAAGAATCGCACTTTTGAAAACTTTTTGTGTGAGTTCATTAATAGGATGGTAGTCGTAGGTTACATCAAGAATAATTTTCATGAAGTTATAAGCAGCTTTAGGATTGTAATGTTCGTTCTTTGTATCCATTGCAATCGCTGCAGCTTGTGAAAGTGTAAGTAAATCCTGTTGTGTGAGAGTGTCCCACATCTGAGCGTTCAAGATATCGAAAGCTTTGAAAACAACTTCTGTTTGTTTTGCATTAAAACCTTCGATTGTTTCTTTAGGTTGGTTCGCGAAAACCTGTGAGCAAAGCACCATGCTTAGAATCATAGCTATTATAGAATTGATTTTCATAGAAAACTCCAATGTTGAAAAAGTCATGCTATATTACATATCTGAGCTTCTTAGGTCAACGGCAGGATTTTTTGTCTATAAAATCAATAGGATTCCTAACGATTTCTTTGAAAGGGGAGGTTTGTGAGTATAGAAAAAATACTTCAAAACGAATGTCATAAACGGTCTCTGACTCTGAACAATTTTTGCTATTCGCGTCCTAGCACACGAGGCTCTGTGAATGCGTATGAGATCTTAGCCCAAGGTCCTACAAATTCCTCGGTGCTCTTCGTACATGGTTTTGGAAATGATTCCTTGTTTCCGCAAATTCCTTTTCTTTTGAAATTAGCAGAAGAGGGTCATACTGTTTTTACATTCGATCTCGATGGGCATGGAATACATAGCACTACACTTCTGATTCCCGATGAAATGCTCTCTTCCATTAAAGATGCTGTTTTACAAATCAAAGAGAGAGGTTTTACTGGCAAATTGCATTTGATAGGACATAGTTTAGGAGCCTTATTAAGTTTGCATGCAAGTGTTCGAGATGAGCTCGCTTTAAGTTCCTTGACTTTAATCAGTATGGCAACAGATATGCGTTTTACACGGTCTGTTCTTTTGCGAGAGGCTTTTAGCAGTATTTTTACCGGAAGTTTTTTTAGAATACTAAAATTTTACAAAACAGACTTTATTCCGGCATTAGGCCCTATAGGACGTTCACGTTTTCCTATACGCACTGAAAAGAAGCGAGATGAAAGCGTAAGGGACCTCGTGCGTTTTCTTAAACATCTTATGCGGAATCCTGTTTATGCTCGTGTACGTACACTTTACTGCTATGGAACGCGGGATATTCTTACACCGTTGCAGGAAGACAAATTAAGAATAAGTGAGAGCGATACATTATTAATGCTCAAAGGAGAAACGCATCTTACTACGATTTCTTCATCCCTGCTTTCTCAAGAGGTTTGTAAGTGGCTTGAGAAGTGAATCGAGCATCTACATAACGGTATAGCAAATGTTCGTCACGTCCGGGAGGAATACCTAGACGTTGTGTTTTCAAAATTTTTTCTGGCAGATTATTCAGATCACAGATCACAAACTGTTCTGCATCGAATTGTTTCTGATCCCATTCGGGAACTTTTAAATGAAGGGATTTGCACAAAAGAGTTTGTCCTGAACACAATCTTTCCACAGAACGCAAACGTCCGTTTATAGGATTGAGCGTTTGCATCATTTCAATCTCGTGGCTATTTGGATTTTCCATTGGAAATACGACGCCTGATTTGATCAACACAGCGTTGCCTTCACCACGACAGCTTATATTCAAAGAATCCCCACCACGCGAATAGTACATATAGATAGTACCCGCTGGCATAAAGAGAGCTTTGCGTTTTTCTGTGTAGCCTAGCGAAGCGTGACTGGCTTTGTCTTCGAGAAGATAAGCTTCCGTTTCAATGATTTGAACTTTGAGCCAGAGTCCTTTGTATTTTCTAAAAAGAACTTTACCCAAGAGATCTGGCGCAAGCACACGCGGATCGCGATCGAAGAATTTCGCATCGAGTATGTTTTTCGAAAGCATAATGTTTTCATTTCCAAGGGTCTATGTTATGTCCTTCCCGCATGAATTTGATTTCACTAAAAGGACTCTTTATGTTTCATAGAATGAGACGTCTTCGTAAATCGCCCGCAATCCTAGATATCATGAGCGAAACCAAACTGCACACAGATAATCTTATATTTCCACTCTTCGTTCGAAGTGGTAGCGGTCCCAAACGAGCCATCAAATCCATGCCCGGGCAGTTTCAAATCACTGTAGAAGATTTGAAAGCAGAGTTGAACGAACTTAAGCAATTGAAAATCAAAGCTGTAATGCCTTTCGGTATTCCTGCATTCAAAGACGATAGCGGTAGTGAGGTCATACAATCTGATTCGCTCATGGTGGATGTGATCAAGCGTATTAAAGATCTAGCTCCTGAGATGACTGTGATTCCTGATTTGTGTTTGTGCGATTACACCACTCATGGTCACTGTGGGCCTATTGATGCACACAACGGTCGTACTCAGAATGATAAAACGCTTTCTCTTCTTCAAAAAGCAGCTGTGTATTTTGCAGAAGCAGGTGCCGATATGCTTGCTCCTTCGGGAATGATGGATGGAGCTGTTCAAGCAGTTCGTAGTGCTTTGGATGAAACCGGATTTTCCGAGATAGCAATTATGCATCACACTGCAAAGTATGCGAGTAGTTTCTTTGGTCCTTTTCGTGAAGCGCTCGAATGTGGATTAGAAAGCGGAGACCGCAAAAGTCATCAGATGCATCCTGGCAACACTCGTGAAGCTTTGAGTGAGCTCAGCAGTGATATTGAAGAGGGTGTAGATATTGTGATGGTCAAACCTGCTACTTTGTATCTCGATATTATAAAACTCTATAGTCAGCAGTGCAGTCTTCCCGTTGCGGCTTATCACGTGAGCGGTGAGTATGCGATGCTTCACGCAGCTGCTCAGAATGGTTGGATGGATTTACAAAAATGCACTTTGGAAGCTTTGACTTCCATCAAACGAGCGGGAGCACAGCTTATTATTACTTATAGCGCAAAGGATGCTGCTCGATTTCTTTCCGAATAGAATTGAGGCACCTCTAAAAGTCCCGCTGAACTGTATAATATTGCATCGTTTTTCCCAAAAACTTGAATAAAATCCCATATTTTAGTATATTAATCCCATGCGCTTCTTACGTAACATCCTATTTTTCTTTTCTTGCTGGTCATTAGGCAACAGCCTTTTTGCAGCAAAATCCTGTCTACTTAACAATGAAACAGTTCAATTCTTCGATTTCAAAACTTCGGTTATTCAGAGCGAATGGAGTCGGGATCTCAATAGAGACCTCGATACTTCTTCTTCCGCTTCTTCCTTCTCGTCTGCTATTTTAGAACCTACAAATTTTGCAATATTCCATGAACACATTAGTGTTTCGTATTCTTTTTCATTTTTTAGTTTCAATAAAGCTTATCTTTTTAGGTTCTCAGGCACGAGTCCACCGTTTGTCTCCTGAATTACGGGTGTTAACAAACTGTTTAAATTAAAAGGAGACAATTATGAATTTTCAAAAACTAAAATCCGAAGCTATATCTTTAGGCCTATTAGTATTAGCAATCTGTGCTTTCAAATCAACTTTTGTAATGAACTACACTGTACCTACGGGTTCCATGAAGCCAACTATAGAACCCGGTGACAAGCTTATCGTTAACAAAATGGCGTATGACTTTCGCGTTCCGTTTACGAAGTTTCGTCTTTTCGAATATGCAAAACCCGAACGTGGTGATGTGATTGTATTCGAATGTCCGTATGATCCTTCGATCACTTTTGTAAAACGTCTCATAGGAAAACCAGGTGACTTGCTTGAAGTGCAAAATGGTTTCATTAAGATCAATGGAGAAGCTTTGAAGATCTCGGTTCAAGATCAAGATGAGCTTATTAAGATTTTGTACGACGGTGGTTTGTACACGGAAACTCTCGGAGACAGGTCTTACACAGTGCGAAGGGTTCCTGTGAAAATGAATATTCCTTCTGTGGGTGTTCGTATTCCTGAAGGACAGTACTTTGCAATGGGTGACAACCGAGATGAGAGTGCAGATAGCAGAAGTTGGGGTTTTGTTCCGAAGGAAAACATTTTTGGTAAGGCAAAGTTCATTTACTTTTCTTTCGAGTGGCCTAAGTTCCGTTGGGATCGTGTAGGGATTACATTCTAAGAAGACTAGAGAAGCAGAGCCTGGTGGATTGCACGCAGATTGTGCTTCTCCTTTATCCTCGAACGCATAAAGCGTTTCAACGCTGCAAATAAATAAGATTGAAGCTCCGCATCGGAGCTTTTTTCATATTCCTCACGTACTGCAAAAAAAGTTTTCAAATAATGGCATGAAAATATCGGATGCGAGTAGCCATGGTCTATTATGGATGGGATGAATTCTTTGAAAGAATCTTTCGAAGCAGTTTTTAGCTCGAAGTCCTGTTCGGGATTTATAAATTTTCTATTGCGCGCATTGAACATTGCCATTTGTAGAAGCCCGAGATTCCAAAATTCGGGATACCTTTCGCAAACACTGCGCAAAGCTTGAGCAAATGTCAGTGCATGTGTCATATCCAACCAGTTGGCATCTTTGGTGGGAGTTCCGTCTGTGCTTGTTTCCACTTCGAGGTTGAAGAAAAGCAAACCTTTTGCTGCGTCTCGCAGAAGCTGTGCGTGGATATATTCAGGGGT
>Ga0206941_10182_pt1 | contig 18369 bp, 16 predicted proteins | sample Alteio_BWOrgHeat_9_FD_153251 | JGI IMG/M metagenome (GOLD analysis project Ga0206941, IMG submission 153251) | Enriched cells from forest soil in Barre Woods Harvard Forest LTER site, Petersham, Massachusetts, United States -... | ecosystem: Environmental > Terrestrial > Soil > Temperate forest >...
GCCCATGCTGGTGCCGGAGCCGAGGAAGGTGAGAGTCGCTTGCATGTTTAGCGGACGATGCTGGGGCCGGGGGAAGTTCCGGGCGGTGGCTGGCGCGAGGCAGCTTGGCGGCCAAGAGCCTGCGTGATTTCGAGGAAGCCCATGCGCATTTCAAAGAGAGCAGCTTCGATGAGCTTGGTCTCGGCATCGGTCAGGTTGCCTTTGGTCTTCTGCTCAATGATACCGAGCATATCAATAGAATTGCGAGCACCGAGGAGGTCGACCTGTGGAGTGGACTCTGGTTCGCCGGCGAGGCCAAGCTGCAGAAGAGTCTGCATATAGATGGATTGAACGAGGCGCTCGAAAGACATCTCTGGGATGGGGCCCATTGCTGGGTTGGAGGCGAGGATGGCGGTGTCGAGACGATCGACAGTGGCGGAATACGCGCTGTTGGCTTGCTGGGATTGTTCGGCGGTGAGGGGTGGAGGTTGGTGTGCTTCGTCTTCCCGGATCTGAGATTCAGAGCTCATGCCAGAAGGCGCCTCGGCCTTTCCCTCCGTATGATCGCCGGTCAACAGGCCATCCGAAGAAGTGGCTTCAGAATGAACGAGGCGCGGGCCTGCTTCAGTGGCTGGCCCGGCGGAGGATTCAATGGGCGAGTCGTTGCGGACAGGCTTGGGCTCGGAGGGAGCGGCGTCAGGGCGAAGTTCGCCTTCGGCGGTGAACTTGCGGCGGTCGTTGATGACGAAAGGTGTATCAGGCATAGGAGTCTCAGTGATTAGTCGTTAGTTTTGGTGCGGTTGAGGGCGTCGCGATCCCGCCAAGGTAGGTGAGTGGTTGATGCGTTTCGAGGAGTTCACGGCGAGCATAGCCGAGGGCGTAGAGCGTACCGCCAATAAGGGCGGCGGAGGTGAGTTCGCCGGCGGGTTTGCCGGTGGATTCGAGTTGAGCTGGAAGTTGCGGCATTTCGTCGCTGAGAGTGAACTGCGTGAAGGTGCGGTGGACCTGGCCGCGAGAGTGGATGCGCTCGACGATCTCCTGGCCAAGATAGCAGCCCTTGTTGAAGTGCAGCGCTTGGTTCTGGGCTGTTTCCTGCGGGAGATATTTTTCGGTGATGTCGATGCCGAACTTGGGCGTGCCGGAGAGGATCCGGAAGGCTTCGAAGGTGTCAGGAGAGATCTCAGGATTAATCTGGGGCGAAAAGAAACTGCGGACCCACGAAATGTCATTTGTCGTACCCCATATCTCGACCTGATCCAGCGCTATACGCAAAACGATTGGCCGATCCGAGATATCGCCATACGAGAGGCTAATCGGGTCCGGGGGCCAGATGAGAGCAGCATCTAGGGTTCCGAGCACTGAGGGGCCGATGAGGAGCAAACCGGATTTGTCTGCGAGGGCCGGCGCAAGTTCTACATCATCCATGATGATGAACTTGTCTAGATGAGCTTGGATGGCTTCGATCTGCGACTTGTCAGTTTCAAGGAGATAGGTGGTGCCGTCGCCGCGCTCGCGGTAGATGGTGCAGTCGCCCTGGATGCGGCCCTGAGCGTTGAGGAGGAAGTTGTAATTGCCTTCGCCAGGAGCAAGTGCGGCGATGTCGTTGGTGACCATGCCGTTGAGCCAGCGGGTGGCGTCCGAGCCGGTGATGCGGAGGAAGGCGCGGGAGGTGAGTGGATAGACCGCGGCAGAAGTACGGATGGCGTCGAATTGGGATTCTAGAGACATGCAGGTTGGTTAGATTCAGAAGCCTGAGGTAAGGATACAGGGGCAGTGCGGCTCTAGGCCCCGGGCGGTTTTCGGCCTGTTCGGGAATCGAGAAGGTTAGGCATGCGACACTTAGAGGTTGAAGGCGTCAAAGAAAAGAGTTGCAGTATCGGGAGGCCGAGTGAGCTTGCGGAGATACGGTTGGGGGTTGGTAGCGGTGGTGTTGGTGGGGACTGTGCAGGTTGTGGCTGGGCAGTCGAACCCGAAGGGTGAAAGCAAGCCTGCGCCGGCGACGACGCCGGGAGTGACTCCGCCAGTGCTGGAGCAGGGACAGAAGACGATTGAGAATAACCCGCTGCTGACCCAGAAGCAGGAAGACGTGTTGTTGGGCGATGAGCAGAACATTCTGCAGTTTGTGAGCAAGGACACGCAGCTGGCGATCAAGCATCCGGTGAAGAGCCTGTTCTTGTCTCGCGAGCAGGTGAACAAAGAGCTGCGTGAGAAGTTTGACGAAGACAAAGGCAACAAGCGCATGCAGCGGAGCGAGCTTGTGCTGAAAAAGTTCGGGCTGCTTGATCAGGACTTCCACCTGCGGCCATTTTTGCTGAGCCTGCTGACGGAGCAGATCGCGGGCTTCTATGACAACAAGACCAAGACGATGAACCTGCTGAACTGGGTTGGCATCGACGAACAGAAGCCGGTGATGGCGCATGAACTGACACACGCGCTGCAGGACCAGTACGTCGAGCTGGAGAAGTGGCAAGACCCGGAACCGGAAGCGGTGGCGAAGAATGTGAGCGAGGACAACCTGCACATCCGCACGGATGAGGCAGGAACCGTGCGCGAGGCGGTGTTGGAGGGGCAGGCGATGGTGAGCTTTGCCGACAAGCTGCTGCACGATAACGGGTTTGGAGACAAGACGCTGAAAGACGTTCCGGAGATTGGCGAAAAGCTGACTGCGGGCGCGGGCGACATGGGGGATTCTCCGGTTCTGGCGCGGGCGCCGCTGGTGCTGCAGCAGTCGCTGCTGTTTCCGTATACAAGTGGGCTGGCGTTTGAGCAGGCGGTGCTGGTTGCTGGCGGGACGCAGAAGGCGTTCAAGGGGATGCTCGATTCCCCACCGAATTCGACAATGGAGATTCTGCATCCGCAGGCGTACCTGAACCATGTGGCAGCTCCGGTGATGCTGCTGCCGGATATTCACCCGGCGATGAAGGCCGCCGGCTATGAGCCGTATGACGTGGGCGTGATGGGTGAGCTTGACGTACGCATGACGGCAGAGCTTTTCGGGGGCAAGCCGCTGGCGGATGCGCTGGCCCCGGCATGGGACGGTGGAATCTATTACGCGGCGCAGCGGTCGGCGGCGAGCGAGGCGGAGAAGGCAACGACGGCGTCGATCGCGATGCTGTATTTGTCGCGCTGGAAGAATGAAGCTTCGGCACGGAGCTTTATGCGCGTGTTTGAGGAAGAGCTGCCACGGCAATATAACGGGTTGAAGCGGCGCAATGCCGACGAGCAGAGCGGCGATGAGCGCGTGTTTTCTACGGGCGAGGGCGATGTGCTGCTCGCACAGCACGGCAATACAGTGTGGGTAAGCGAGGGCTTTGACCTGGCGCTGGCTCGCAAGCTGGAAACGCAGATTGAGAGCGTGCAGGGGACTGGTCCGGTGAGAATGGCAGGGGCAGTATGCAGTATGCAGCCAGCACTAAACAGACAGAACCTGCCAAGCGGTGAACTGATGGGTGGATTGGTGAGGATGTTTGCGGAGATGGGCGTGATGAAGGTGGGATTAAGGTAGGACAGTTGCTAGTGATTGGCGATGTCCTCGGGCATATTGCTCCCGCTTATTGCAGGGTGAGGCTGCGCGATGAATGGGGAGCCCCCTGTATCTATCCCGTTCATGCCGGAAAGAACGCGTCATGAATGGGGCACCATCATGATTGGGACACCCGTCGCAGATCGTTAGTGATGAAATTGTCCCAAATGATATGGGATTTGTAGGTCATACCAGGCTTTACCAGGCTTTGGCGGCTTGGCGAAGTAGCGTAGGATTTACAATCCTCGTTATCGCGGGGCGTATTCAATAAGAGAGGTGTCTAACATTTATGGGTGTGCGTGCCCCACGAGATTCCGCCGGCGCTGTCCTTCCCAGTTGGTTGAAATATGCACTTTGGGCTGTACTGGGTTTGATGACAATTTCCGTAATCTTATACAGTGAGGTGCCGCTTCTGCGCCAGGCTAAGCAGCGTGCATATTTAGCGACTATTCCGGCACTCATTATTCCGCATGTTCTGGCAGGCATTGCCGCGCTGCTTATCGGCCCACTTCAGTTCTCAAGCAGGCTCCGCCGCAGCTACCCTAAAGTTCATCGTGTACTTGGCCGTATCTATGTCGGCTCCGTCTTTATCGCTGCTCCTCTCGCCATCGTCTTGGCTTATCATCGACACGACCCACGAGCCCTCCACTTCGCTCAAGCGACCGCAGTTCAAGCCGGAACATGGATGGTCGCAACCTCCGCTGCATTCCTAACCGCACTGAATCGACACTTCCAACAACACCGCGAGTGGATGGTCCGGTCTTACGCCGTCACCTTTACTTTCGTTGGCACCCGTGTTTTGCAGCCCATCCCGTTTTGGAATCGCCACAGCGAAGCCGGCTTTGCGATGGAGATCATTTTTATTACCTTCATGGCTATTTTTATTCCGGATATTGTCATGCATTGGCGACAACTCACGACGCGTCGCACTTGAAAGGCTTTGTGTTCAGATCTTCGACCGAAGCTCAGCCCGGGTTGGTAGCTCCAAAGACAAAACTACTTCACGGAGATCGTGGTGAGGGTGATGAGACCGTGGATCCAGCGGGCGGGTTTGGCACCGTCGGTGTTGATGAGCTGGATGTCGCCGCCTTCGGTATTAGCGCCCCCGGCTTTCGAGATGGCGACGATGACCTTGCTGTTGGAAAAACCCGGCTCCATCTCTGCGGCAGAGTAGACGACGTAGTAGTGATCAGTTGCGGTGGCGACGACGTAGGAGCGGAGAATGGTGGATTCGTTCTCGTGCGTGGGCGCGAGTCCTACAAGCGCGAGGACATCTGAAACAAGAGGGCCTGTGTAATCCTCATCAGTATTGCGGTGCGCGTTGTGGACGTGCACGGTGACCTGCGGGAGCTTGGCGAGGTCGGCAACGGTGAGGGTTTTGGTCTGGGTTCCGTTGACGAGCGCAAGCGCGTGCGAGGACGGGACGGGTGGTTTAGCCGCCATCTGTGCACGCATTTCGGGCGTGCCGCCCGGTTCATGTTCCTGGGCGGCGAGGGCGAGAGGCGAGAACAGGAGGGCGGCAGCAATAAAGAGCTTCATGGGAATTAGAGTAACGCGAAGGGCGGTAGAGGGGTTAGGTTCTAGAAAACAGAAGGTCGTATACTGGATGCATGTCGATTGTGCGAAACATTGCGGCGATTGCTACGGGGATGAAGACCACGTTGGGTGAGGCGTTCCGGCCGACCGAAGTGGAGAACTATCCTGACGGCAAGGGACCGCTGCGGGGAGCCGTGTTTCAGGAGCGGTTTCGCGGCAAGCACCAGTTGCAGCGCGATGAGAACGGGCTGGAGAAGTGCGTGGCGTGTTTTTTGTGCGCGGCGGCATGCCCGGCCAACTGCATCTACATTGAAGCTGCGGAGAATACAGCGGAGACGCGGATTTCGAGCGCCGAGCGGTACGCGAAGGTTTACAACATCGATTACAACCGCTGCATTTTTTGCGGATACTGCGTGGAGGCGTGTCCGACGGACGCGATCACACATGGGCATGGATTTGAGCTGGCAAGCCTGAACGCGACCGGTATGGTGATGCGCAAGGAGGACCTGCTGGTGTCGATGGCGACGGCGCTGGAGAGCCCGGGAGCCCATTCGGGACGACAAGAAGAAGAGGCGCTCGCGTAGAGACAGTGATTAGTGATAAGTCACGGACAGGCGAGCATGAAGCTCGCCGTTTGTTTGATAGCGCGTGAGATGGCCGCGCGGGAGATTGAGATGAAGAGCAGGAATATCCATCCGTTGGAAGAAGTGTTGCAGAAGAAAATCGCGATCATCGATGGGGCGATGGGGACAACGATCCGCACGTACGGGATGAAGGAGACGGACATCCGGGGCGAGCGATTCGGCGATGCCAAGAAAGACTTGCTAAATAATGGCGATCTGTTTTCGCTAACGCAGCCGGCGATGATCTGCGATATCCACCGGCGCTTTCTTGAGGCGGGCGCAGACATCATCGAGACCAATACGTTTGGAGCGACGACGATTTCACAGAGCGAATTTTTTGTGGACGATCCGCGTGAGTTTGGAGGGCGGAAGGATCCGGAGTTTTATCAGAAAATTATTGAGGACAAATTTCTCGGCGACCTCGCGTGGGAAATTAATGAACAGTCCGCGCGGCAGTGTCGTGAATGGGCTGACCGCGTTGCTGACCAGACCAGCGTACAGAGGTTTGTAGCTGGAGCGATCGGGCCGCTGACGGTATCTCTTTCGAACTCACCGGATGCAGACGATCCGGGGTTTCGTGTATGCACGTTCGACCAGGTGAAGACGGCCTATAAGCAGGAGGTGCGCGCGCTGATTGCGGGCGGCGTGGATTACCTTCTGATTGAGACGATCTTCGATTCGTTGAACGCGAAAGCGGCGCTGGTGGCTGCGTGTGAAGTGTTTGACGAAGATGGCGTGGAGTTGCCCGTCTCGATATCTGCAGCGGTGGGGCGTGGCGGGGAAACGATGATTTCTGCGCAGACGGTCGAAGCGCTTTGGACGGCGGTGAAGCATGTGAAGCCGCTATCGGTTGGGCTGAATTGCTCACTGGGACCAGACCTGATGTATCCGTTTTTGGCGGAGCTTGCGGAGAAGTCTGACACGTTTGTGTCGGCGTATCCAAATGCAGGGTTGCCAAATCCGCTGTCGGAGACTGGGTTCGATTTGAAGCCGGCCGATATGGGGCGGTTCCTGGGCGGATTTGCGAAGGATGGCTTGCTGAATATTGCGGGTGGATGCTGCGGGAATACTCCGGAGCATATTGCGGCGATTGCCAAGGCGCTGGAGGGTGTTGCGCCGCGGGAGATCAAGCGCGAGGTGGCGGCTTGAGCGTGAAAGAGACAAAGCCGCTGAGGCTTTCGGGATCGCAGCCGTTTACGCAGCAGCCGGGCGTGTACATGATGATCGGCGAGCGGACGAACGTGGCCGGATCGCCGAAGTTCGCGAAGCTGATTAAAGAAGGAAAATACGAAGAAGCTGTAAGCGTGGCACGGCAGCAGGTGGAGAACGGGGCGAACGTCATCGACATCTGCATGGACGAGGGGATGATTGACGGCGTGGCTGCAATGACGCGCTACCTGCAACTGCTGGGCAGTGAGCCGGAGGTAGCCAAGGCTCCGTTTATGGTGGACTCCTCGAAGTGGGAGGTGATTGAGGCGGGATTGAAATGCCTGCAGGGCAAGGGCATCGTCAATTCGATCTCGCTGAAGGAGGGTGAGGAAAAATTTCGTGAGAACGCGGCGAAGGTGCTGAAGTATGGCGCTGCAGTCGTTGTGATGGCATTCGATGAGCAAGGGCAGGCGGCGACATTTGAAGAGAAGATCCGCATCTGCGAGCGCGCGTACAGAATCCTCGTGGATGAGGTCGGGTTTCCACCGGAAGACATTATTTTCGATCCAAATATTTTGACCGTGGCCACCGGCATGGAGGAGCACAACAACTATGCCGTGGACTTCATCAATGCGACGCGATGGATCAAGGAGAATCTGCCGCATGCGAAGGTGAGTGGCGGCGTTTCGAATATTTCGTTTAGCTTCCGCGGCAACAATAAGGTGCGCGAGGCGATGCACTCGGCATTTCTGTACTACGCGATTGCCGCAGGCATGGACATGGGCATTGTGAATGCCGGCATGCTTGAGGTGTATGAGGAGATTGATCCAGAGCTGAAGGTTTTGGTTGAGGATGTGCTGCTCAACCGTAGGCCGGATGCGACCGAGCGACTGGTGGATTTTGGCGAGGCCCTGAAGATTGCGGGCGCGAATGATGTTGTTGCCGAGAAGAAGGCTGAGGAGTGGCGCAGTGGGACGGTAGAAGAGCGGCTGACGCACTCGCTGGTGAAGGGTATTGATGCATATATAGACATTGATACGGAAGAGGCGCGCGTAAAGCTGGGACGCCCGCTTGCAGTGATTGAAGGCCCGCTGATGGATGGAATGGGCGTGGTGGGAGATCTGTTTGGTGCGGGCAAAATGTTTCTGCCGCAGGTCGTGAAGTCCGCGCGTGTGATGAAGAAGGCGGTGGCGTACTTGTTTCCGTTTATGGAAGCCGAAAAGGCGGAGATGATCGCCGCGGGCCAGGAGGTGAAGGCGCAGGGCAAGATCGTGCTTGCGACAGTGAAGGGCGACGTCCACGACATCGGCAAGAACATTGTGGGCGTGGTTCTGGCCTGCAACAACTATGAAGTGATCGATATGGGCGTGATGGTGGCGGCGGAGAAGATCCTGGAACGTGCACAGGAGGTGCGGGCAGACATTATTGGATTGAGCGGTTTGATTACGCCGTCACTGGATGAGATGGTGCATGTTGCAAGGGAGATGGAACGGAAAAATTTCAAAATCCCACTGTTGATTGGCGGAGCGACGACGAGTCGCGCACATACAGCGATCAAGATTGCGCCGCACTACAGCCAGCCCGTGGTGCATGTTTTGGACGCGAGCAGGGCAGTGCCTGTGACGACGAGCTTGTTGAGTGAAGATGGCCACGACGAGTTTGTGGCGCAGCACAGGGCGGAATATGAGGCGGTGCGCAAGCAGCACTCAGCGCCAAAGTTGGAAGTGCTACCTCTGGAAGAGGCGCGAGCCCGGCGGACCCCGATTGAGTTTGTGGTGGAGGATCTGGCGGTGCCGGAAGAATTTGGCATTAAGGTAATGAAAGACTTTCCGCTGAAGACGCTGCGGGAGTTCATCGACTGGAGCCCGTTCTTTCATACATGGGGGCTGAAGGGGCTGTATCCGCGAATTCTTGACGACGCGAAGCAGGGCATAGAGGCAACCAAACTGTTTGCGGATGGACAGAAGTTGCTGGATCGGATTGTGAAAGAGAAGTTGATTACCGCAAGAGGGGTGTATGGGCTGTTTCGAGCGAACGCGGTGGGCGACGATGTTGAGCTTTATACCGATGAGACGCGGGGCGAGGTGGTTGAGGAGTTCCACTTTTTGCGGCAGCAGGCGGGGCGCGATGGCGGCAAACCGTACCGGTCGTTGGCTGACTTTATTGCGCCGCGCGAGACGCGACTGCACGATTCGATTGGCGCTTTTGCGGTGACGGCAGGAATCGGAGTGCATGAGCTTTGCGACAAGTTTCGCAAAGACAATGACGATTACAACGCGATCATGACGGAGGCGTTGGCTGACCGGCTGGCGGAGGCGTTTGCGGAATGTCTGCATAAGCATGTGCGCAACGTGTGGGGCTATGGGCGCGATGAGCAGTTGACACCGCAGGAGCTGATTGCCGAGGGGTATCGCGGGATTCGACCGGCGCCAGGGTATCCTGCGTGCCCGGACCACACGGAAAAGGCTGCAATCTGGCGTTTGCTGGATGTGGAAACAGCGACAGGGATGAAGATCACCGAGAGCTACGCGATGTGGCCCGGGTCGAGCGTGAGCGGAATCTACTTCGCACATCCTGAATCGCGGTATTTCTCGCTGGGGAAGATTGGCAAAGACCAGGTGGAGGATTATGCGCGACGTAAAGGCTGGAATGTCGAAGAGACGGAGCGGTGGCTGGGACCAAATTTGAATTACGACAGAAGGTAGAGTCGGTAGCAGGGGGGCGACGATGGCAGCGAACGGGAAAGAAAACATCTGGCCGGAGTTGCGGTGGGAAGACTGGTCTGCGACGGCGGACACACTACACATGTGGACGCAGATCGCGGGGAAGACTCGGCTAGCACTGAGCCCGATGCAGGCCCACTGGTGGAATGTTGCGTTGTATGTGAGTACTCGGGGGTTGACCACAGCGGCGATGCCGTATGGCGAAAATTTTATCGAGATAGAGTTTGATTTCATCAGCAATGAGCTGGTTTTCAGAACGTGCAAAGGCGAAAATGCCGCGCTTCCGCTACGAGCAATGAGCGTAGCGACGTTCTATACGGAGTTTAAGAAGATATTGGTGGAATTGGGCGTCGATGTGAAGTTGTACGGTGTGCCGGTGGAGGTGGCACATCCGATTCCCTTTGCGCTGGACGAAGTACATGCTTCGTACGATGCTGAAGCGGCATACCGTTTCTGGCGGGCGCTGAGGAGTATCGACCGGGTGCTTCAAGAGTTTTCTTCACGATTTATCGGCAAGGTGAGTCCGGTTCACTTTTTCTGGGGCAGCTTCGATCTTGCGGTGACACGATTTTCTGGACGGCCGGCACCGCCGCACCCTGAAATGGACCGGATTATGCGCGAGGCATACTCGCGTGAGGTGATCAGCGCAGGGTTCTGGCCGGGCAACGGAGGGTTCGGCAAGGCAGCGTTCTACTGTTATGCGGCTCCGGCCCCGAAGGGTTTTGCTGAAGCTAAGGTATTACCTGCGGAGGCCGCCTATGACGAAAAACTAGGCGAGTTCATCCTGCTGTATGACGATGTGCGGAACGCGGCGTCGCCGGACGAGGCGCTAATGAGTTTTCTGGAGAGTACGTATAGAGCAGGAGCTGAGCTGGGTAGCTGGGATAGAAAATTGCTGGAAAGGCAGCAGACAGAGGATAGAGGATAGTGAAAAGCGTGAAGGTTGCAGTTATTACAGGCGCAGCCCAGGGGATTGGGAAACGTACGGCCGAGATGTTAGCGAGCGCCAGTTATTCGCTAGCGTTGATGGATATGCAATCGTGCTCGGATGTGTTGCAGACAATCCGCAAGGTGGGTGGCGAGGCGGAGGAGTTTTTGGGCGATATCTGCGATGAGGCGCATGTGGCGCGCGTTGCAGAGGCTGTGAAGACGAAGTGGGGACGCGTCGATGTGCTGGTGAACAATGCCGGCATCAGTTGCATTCAGCCGGCGGAGACTCAGGATGCTGAGAAATTCCGGCATGTGCTGGAGGTGAATCTTGTGGCTCCATTTGTGCTGGCACGGGAGTTTGGGAAATTGATGCTGGCGCAGGGTGCAGGCAGCATAGTGAACGTGGCGTCGATTGCAGGGCTGGTTGGCGTGAGCGACCGCTCGGCGTACAACGCATCGAAGCATGGATTGATTGGCTTGACGCGGACGCTGGCCGCGGAGTGGGGCGGACGGGGTGTGAGGGTGAATGCAGTTTGCCCCGGCTGGGTGAAGACGGAGATGGACGCCGCGGACCAGGCGAAGAGCGTATACACGGACGAAGACATTACAGGGCGAATCCCGATGGCGCGTTTCGCTCAGCCGCAAGATGTAGCGCGGGCGATCCTGTTCCTGGCCGACTCGGAACACAGCGGGTTTGTGAATGGACATGCGCTGACGGTGGATGGTGGTTGGACGAGCGACGGTAGCTGGCAGAGCCTGCGGATGGCGAAGCGGTGAGCGCCGATTGGTGAATGAGCCGAGCGCTGGCTTATTATCGATAGCGGAGTGATTCCTTAAAATGAAAATGATTTTGACGGCAGGCTTGGCGGCCCTGATGGGTGTGTGCGTTCAGGCGCAGACTCTGGATACAGCGCAGCGGCAGTTGGCGCGGGATGTGTTTCAGCAGCTGATTGAGACGGACACGACGCATTCGACCGGGAGCACAACGTCGGCTGCGGAGAAGATGCGCGAGCGGATGCTGCAGGCGGGGTTCGCACCTGGCGATATGGAGATTGCGGGGCCGAGCACGAAGCGCATGAACTTGGTGGTGCGCTTCCGCGCGGAGCAGAGCGATGCAAAACCGGTGCTGGTGATTGGGCATCTGGATGTGGTGGAGGCCAGGCGTTCGGACTGGACGGTGGATCCGTTCGTATTCTTGGAGCGCGATGGATTTTTCTACGGGCGCGGAACGCAGGACATGAAGGACTCCGACGCATCGTTCGTGACGAGCTTTTTAATTCTGAAGAAAGAAGGATGGAAGCCGAAGCGCGACATCATCCTGGCGCTGACCGCTGACGAAGAGAGCGGCGGCGAGAACGGTGTGGACTGGCTGCTAAAGAACCGTCGCGAGCTGGTGGACGCAGCGTTCGCTATCAATCCGGATGCAGGCGGCTTGGTGACGGAGCATGCAAAGCCGGTGGAAATGGACATGGAGGCGACCGAGAAGGTCTACGCCGATTTCCAGGTGAGCGCGTCGAACCCCGGCGGCCACAGCTCGAGACCGGTGCCCGAGAACGCGATCTATGAAGTGGCGGATGCGCTGGGAAGGCTGGAGCGTATGCCGTTCCCGACGGAGCTGAACGCGGTAACGCGGGCGTACCTGGAAGAGCGCGCAAAGTTGGAGACCCCAGCGCGGCGCAAACTGATCGAGCTGGTGCTGTCCAAACCGATGAACCAGATTGCGGCGGCACAGCTATCTGCCGATGCGGGATACAACGCAACGCTACGCACAACCTGTGTCGCGACGATGATGCAGGCGGGGCATGCGGTGAATGCGCTGCCAGGAGCAGCGGCTGCCAATGTGAATTGCAGGATTCTGCCGGGGCACTCGCCGGAAGAAGTGAGGCAGCGCCTTGTGGCGATCTTCCACGACCCACGGCTGAAGGTTGAATTCAAGGACAACGACGGGTCGCTGCATGCGACGGCGACGGAGCGCGCGGCAATTGCACCCCCCGCCGCTGCGCGAGGACGTGATGAAGCCTCTGAAGGCGATTACGCAGGCGATGTGGCCGGGAATTCCGGTGGTTCCGGAGATGGAGACGGGGGCGAGCGATTCGATCTACACAATGGCTGCGGGCATCCCGAGCTACGGTTTCAGCGGCATGGGAATTGATGAGGGCGATGAGCGCGCGCATGGACGTGATGAACGCATCCGTGCGGAATCGTATTACGCAGGAGTTGCATTTACGGTAAAGCTGGTGCGGACGCTGGGAGAAGAGTAGCGTTCAAAACGCTGCGCTTGGTGCTAATTATCGGTGGGCTTGTCGATGTGGTCGATGACGAGGTGCTCGACTGGGCCTTTTTGCGCGGTGAGGCGAAGGCCAAGCTGCTGCTTGACGGCGTCGAAGATGGACGGCAGATCTTTGTACTCGGGCGGGAGTTGGCTCGCATCGGCGCCGGGTGGAAGCTGTGGCACGTAGGAGAGCGTGAGGTCGTAGTTGCCGGTGAGGCCAGTCTGATCGACGACGGGGCGGGCGTCGTTCTGGAGTATCTGGCCAAGCGTCCAACAGAGGTAGGGTAGGGGAACGCGCTTGCCGACATTTTTGGCCGGTGGGCCCTGCATGGGAATCTCGTAATCCTGTGGCGTAGTGTTGGGCTTCATCTTGAGGCCGGAAGGGTCGATAGTGAGCGCGTAGACATTGCCTTCGCGGACGTCTTTGTGGAACTTAAGGCCGAAGCGGTCGGCGAGCAGGTTCTGAAACATGGTGTGAAGGTCGTCAACGGAGTAAGTGCCGTCAACACGGGCTTCAATGTCAAAGCGGTCGTCGTTGAGCCACGCTGGGCCACCTTCAATCTGGCGTTGGGGGACTCTGTACATGAGGCTGATCATCAGCTTAATGGGGATATTGCTTACGGTATATCCGTGGCCACCAGGAAGAGGCTTGATGCCGCCGCGTGGGTCGTTTGATTTGTTCTGATGGATGGAGGCAACATCAAAGATAAGGCGCGGAGACGTTTGCGCACAGGCAGTGACAGTCAGAACGAAAGAAATTGCGAGAAGAACTGATTTCATCGAGTCACGTCCTCTTTGAAATAGACCTGATCGTCGCTGCTTTATTAGGTTCTAGGCGCGGCGGTGTTGCCGGTAGGAGTGGTGGCTCCGGGCTGTGCCGGAGCGTATTTGCTGGCGCACTTGGCTTGGAGCTGCGTGGCGTGGAAGGTGCCGTCGCGACCGTAGGTACCGATGGCGAGAGCTTGAGCATCGTCCTTGAAGGTGTCGGGCGGTGGCTCGGCGCCGATGTAATTGACGCGGAGGGTCTTGCCTTGTTCGATCAGAGTGAAGGTGGCGTTGGGGCCTGATCGCTCGATGGTTCCGGGGGGCGACGTTGCCGGCGACGCGAAGATTTTTGGAGTAAGCGGATTTACCCATCGCTTGCAGCTCAGTGATGGTGACGTAGTAGCTCTTGGAATCGCGCGCGCCGGAGATAGCGAGCCACGAGACCGCACCGATGATGATGGCACCGGCGACGACGAATTTGAGGGAAGATTTCTTCACATTAATAGTTTAGCGCGTGGAATGTAAGTGAGAAGAGATTTGGGTCACAGGGCTAGAGGTCGAAGGCGACAGGGAGGGTGCGCTGCTCTTTGCTGGATTGAAGCGCCAGCTCGAGCAGACGAATGACGCGGTAGCCGTCGCTTGCAGAAACGGTGAGAGAGGCGACTCCGTTGATGGCGTCCCGGACGTTGGCATAAAAGAGGCGGTAGTCGCCGGTGACAGAGGGAAAGGGGTTACGGGAGAGCTCGACGGGTTCGGTGAGCTTGGTGCCGAGGGTGAGTGTGCCCCAGGAGGTTGCGGGCTCGGGGAGCCAGGGTTCTTGTGAGTTGAGCGAGGGTGGCCGTTTGCCGCCGAGGAGCGCGGCTTCCTGTGGGTCGAGGCCCTGCTTGGTGTAACTACCGAGAGTGCCGTGCATACGGAGCCGCGGCGCGGGATCGGGGGCGAGCATGCTGGCGGCGATGTCGTAGCGGAGGGGTTTGCCGTTGACGACGAAGTTGAGGGTGACGTTGATGGCGTCGTCGATGTCAGTGACATCGCGGTCGGCGCGGACGCTGGCCGTGATGTGAGAGGGAGCGCCGAAGAGAGAGATGGCCTGGTCGACGAGGTGCGGCCCGAGGTCGAAGAGGAGACCGTTGACGCCGCCAATGCCGCCGGACTCTTTCCAGGTGTTGGGTCGTACGAGAGGACGATAGCGGTCGTAGTGGGCGGTGACGGAGACGATGCGGCCGAGGGTGGATTCGGTGAGAAGCTTTTTGGCGGTAAGGGTGTCGGTATCGAAGCGGCGATTGTGGAAGGGAGCGAGGACACGGTTGCCGGCCTTGGCGCTGGCGATGAGTGCTAGTGCTGACTTGGAATCGGTGGTGAGAGGCTTGTCGACGACGACATGCTTGCCGGCTTTGAGGGCCTGAGCGGCGAGATCAGCGTGGGAGCCGTTGGGCGTAGCGACGACGATGAGATCAATGTTGGGGTCGGCGAAGGCTTCTTCGGGTGTGGAGAGGATGCGGGCTTTGGGGTAGGCTTCCACGGCGACCTGTGGTGAGCGCGCTGGGTTGGTGGAATTGGTGACAATGGCACAAAGTTCAAGGCCGGGGACGGCAGTAACAAAGGGAGAGTGGAAGATTTTGCCGGCGAAGCCGTAGCCGATAACTGCGGTGCGGATGGGAGCGCTCATGTGTTCCATCCTACGACGAGCGTATGCGGGCCAGGAGCTATGGCGTTTTGGTGGTATGGCGGCTCAGTGTTTCAGCGGTCGAGGGACGCTGGCAGGAATCTGTAGCGTACCGACCCGGCCGTTGGCTGAATCCCATACGGCGATGTAGAGGTACAGATCGCCGGGCTTGAGGTCAATGCGTTGCTCGATCTTGATAGGTTGATGCGGGTCGCTCTGCGGGAAGCGGGCGGAGACCTGATCGCCCTTGAGGCCGACCTTTTCACCATTCTGATCGAAGGCGATAACGGCAATATCGAAGGCGGCGCTGGGTACACCGTTGTCGTCATGAGTCGCGAAGGAGTCTGGCGGCAGGGTGTAGCGGATGACATAGGGAACGGTACCTTTGCCGGGCACATCGGCGGATACCTTGAGCGCGAGGAATGGACCGTCGGGGCTGGGCGACGAGGCGGCAGGGACGACCGATGCGCTGAAGACGATGGGCGCGCTCCTGAAGTTGGCCGGAATGGGAGCAAGTTTTTCGTTGCCGGGGGCAGAATCCGGCGGCGGTGTGGCAGAGCGTTTGTCGGCGAAGTAGCCGGTGCGATAGCTGAGGTTATAGCCGGGGATATCGAGTGTGACTTGGACCTTGTGCCACTTGCGGTCAGGATTGAAGTTTTCAGGAGCGTAAGTCAGTGTGTAGAAGCTATTGTCCGTCTCGAGAATGTGGCTGGTGATGTGGTCGAGGTCGTTGTTGTTGAAATACGCATGGCCTCCAGTAGCTATGGCGGCATCCTCCATCCTGATGTGGTTAGCGGCATATAGGTTGATGCCACGAGCATCCACGGGATAGATGGCGATGCGGGCTGCTTGCAACTCGCTGTAAATCCTGTGATAGCACCCATCGCCTTCGCAGTGCCGTGCTGTTGGATCGGGCTCTACTGTTTCTGTGCGACCGCCGGCAAACCAGATGACATTTTTGCGGCCGGGGACCTGTGCAAGTTGCTGCGATATCTGCCGCAGGGTGCTGGTCGAAGTTTGAAAATCCGCTCCGAGAACGCGCATGTGCGGAATGGACTTGTCTACGGCCGCCCCGAGAAGAGCGTGGTCGGCTGTGAAATTTTGCACAAGTAGGGTCTCATCACCGCTGCGCGCATAGACGGCGAAGGGAACGTCGGCCGGAAGCTTCTTGAGGAACTGATGCAACTCGTAGCGGAGATACATCTGGTCCACCATTTCGAGTCTGGAGCTATCGAGAACAATGATGTTTAGAACAGGTGGCAGATGATTGAGGTATTCATTGCTATAGACGCCCGAAGCTGATGTCGGCAAGCTGTCGATGCGGATGGGAGCATTGTTGTGCTCTTCGAAAGTTTTGACGGTCTGGGGCTGGTTGTTATCCGAGATGTGGAAGGCTGTCGCCGGGATGTTGTGGACGACGTTGCCCTTGGCGTCCGTTACGGTGACATCCGTGAGGACGATGCGGGCGCCGGTACTGAGGGTGTAGGCAGGTTGGGCGTCGGCTGACTTCTCAGGCAATTTCTGTGGCTCTTGGGCGGTGAGCGCTGGAACAGAGAGACTGAGCGCCGTGATGGTGAGCGCGAAAACAGAGAGAAAGCGTGCCGACATGACCAAGCCTCCAGTTACAGGTGTGCCGCAGTTTAGACGAAGGCGGAGTGTGATTTAGTTTCTAGTGGCTATGACTTCCAGATACTGATTTTTGACCAAAGTATGGTTTGTTGGTGTGGGCGAAATGTTGTGCGTGGACCACAGAGCTTCAAGGTCGGCAGCATAAGCAGCTTGGCCGGCGGGGTCGAGACGAGAAAAGGCGACCTGCGTGGGCCCGAAATATTTGCGGAAGAAATCGACCACGCCGGGGGTGTCGAATGGCAGATCGAAGTCAATAGGGACGAGTTCGGTACGGACGTTAGAAAAGCTGGGGGCAAGGCGCGCGCGGACAGTGGCATCGTCTCCCCACAGGACGGGCGGCGGGATATCCGGATTGGGCGGAACGTGCTTGCTGGCGACTTTGAACATGAGGCCGGTGAAACCGGCAGGGTCCCAGTTTGCCATGGCAAGCGTGCTGCCGGGTTTGAGGACGCGTGCACACTCGGCGGCGACAAGCTCAGGACGCGGAGCAAACATGGCGCCGAACATGGTGACGACGGCGTCGAAGCTGGCATCGGGGTAAGGGAGAGCCTCGGCGTCACCTTCGTCGAACTGAATAGTGAGGTTCTCGGCGGCGGCGCGCTCGTGGGCCTGCTCGAGGAGGTTGGGAGCGATGTCCACACCGATGACGATGCAACCGGAGCGGGCGAGCGGAAGCGCGAGATTACCGGTGCCAGTGGCGATGTCGAGTACGCGCGAACCGGCAGGAAGTGCGAGGCGGGTGACGAATTCTTCAGCGGCGCCGGAGATGGTTTTGGCAACGACGCCGAAATCTCCGGCCATCCAGGTGCTGCGCATGTTGGATTTGATTTGCTCGATAGTGGGCATGGAGCTCTCAGGCTTTCGGTGGAGTGGCCCAAGAAGTATCGCAGAAGACAGTCCAGCGGCGGACCTTGCCGGAGCGGATTTCGGCTAGCCATGCGGCGGGAACGGACCATTTTTGAGGGAGTACTTTGTCGTCAATGCGCCAGCCGCCCTCGGCCTTGCCGAAGAGGGCGACTTCGTCTCCCTCAGCGAAGGTCTGCGTGAGGGTAATACGGTAGCCGGGGTAGGTGTGGAAGAAGTGCTGCCAGCCAACGTGCATCGCTTCTGCGCCGGAGAAGCTGTGCGCCAGGGCGTCGGTGAAGGTGTGGTCGTCGGTCATGAGTATACGTAGGGCCAGCGGATCGTTGTTGTTGATGGCGGCGATGAAGGCGAGTGCGGTTTCGAGGGGAGTCATAGAGGTCTGCGAAAGACTTTATCGCAACGTACGTGATATTTAGCGCGATGTGCACAATGTTTCAGCCGATGAATTGGAGTGCAGGATACATTCGGCGGAAACGAATGTAGGCTTCGGCCATGACATCTGCGTTTTGTGGAACGATGGTGGCAGCAGGACGGATGGCGGCTTCGCAGGCGGCGGCGACGGTTGGCCAGGCGTTGACGCCGGTGCCGGCAAGCAGAGCAGCGCCAAAGGCTGCGCCTTCTTCTGCTTCAAGCAATTCGACAGGGTGGTTGTAGACGTCGGCCTGGATCTGGCTCCAGAGAGGAGAGCGTGCGCCGCCTCCGCCGAGACG
>Ga0206941_10183_pt1 | contig 18037 bp, 16 predicted proteins | sample Alteio_BWOrgHeat_9_FD_153251 | JGI IMG/M metagenome (GOLD analysis project Ga0206941, IMG submission 153251) | Enriched cells from forest soil in Barre Woods Harvard Forest LTER site, Petersham, Massachusetts, United States -... | ecosystem: Environmental > Terrestrial > Soil > Temperate forest >...
ATGGAGTTGATTACGATCTTTTTATTGATACGAGCTTGCAAGATTTGAATACAATTGTTTCGACAATTGCGAAACACGTTAAAATATAGGTAGTTTTAGAAAAATTTTGCACTTTGCCTTTTGGCATGAATCAATGTGGATACTTGTTCTCCGTTTATAATCGACTGCATCAACTTCGTATTGGAGCTAATAATATCCTCACGCAATTGCGTAGGAATTATATCAGCAAATCTTCTCTTATGTTCGTCAGAGCAAAGCAAAGCGCCAAGATCTTTCACGTAATCGAAATATTCCGAGTTTTTGTTTTGAAATTCAATTTCCTCAAAACCGCATGATTCCAAAATTGTACGATAGGACCTTTCTGTTTCTTTATGGGAAACATCTCCCAGCGGTAGCACTGACGTTTGAGGTCCAACCTCTTCAGGAACAAGCCAATCGATTAAGCAAATCTGTCCACTAGGTTTTAGTACACGAGCGACTTCAACAAATAGTGCTCTTTTGTCTTCAACGTTTGTCAATACCCCCTTGCTGTATGCAACATCAATGGTGCTTGCAGAGATTGGGATAGAACCCTCTTTGTAGGTGACAAAACTCACCTTATCTTTAATTCGTTCTGGTGCTGTTAATTGTGCGTGCTGCGCCATCCAAAGATGAATTTCAACTCCTGTCACAGTCGCTTCATATTTTTCAGCTAAATAATGGGCCATTCCACCCAATCCAAAGCCAATATCAAGCAAGTACTTCTTATGGAGTGAAATTCCATCGAACATTTTATCAACAGCATTAAACCCGCCCAACGAAATAAGACCCTTTCCATAAATAGCTTCGAAGAGAGGAACATTTTTAATTTTATAAATTGGATCTTCATTAGTCATTGGCACACCTCTTTTAGGAAAAAAGTCAAAACATCATCAAACAGTACGTTGAGTCAGTGATTTGAAACGAAAAATATTCATCGGATATGGATCAGGATGCTCAGAAGTTTTGAGCTGCTCACTTGTTTTTTCCTGCTCAATGAACTTTCCGTTAGGGTATTCTGCTATGAGTTTTCTCCAAAAATTGAGCGCTTTAACGTTTTGGGGAATTGCACCCACAGACCATTCACCTGGAAATTGGTCAAAAATTTGCTTTGCTACTTTCTTGCCAATACCGCTTCTCTGAAATTTAGCCACTATAAAAAATTCACCTATATTCCAGTCGACTTCTGGCATAATTTCTAATTTGTTAATCAAAACAAACCCGGCAAGTTCTCCTTCAACTTTCAAAATAAAAGGATGATTACTGCTACTTTCAAAATATTTCTTAAAATCAGGACCTTCATACAATCCATCTTTAGGAAATTCCCAACCTTTCAAGTCCTGTCCGCAGTCTCTGGACATATCGTAGGCATAAAATCGAGCCAGATTTTGGATAACTGGATAATCTGCAAGCGTTGCTTTGATAAGTTCTGGTTTAAAATTAAAATTTTGTTTCAGCTTACTCATGTTTATCCCGATCTTTTTTCTTCATTCGTGGAAATTAAAAAATCCTCTAAGAAAAAAGAGGATTTCAAAAAATATTTTACGTTTTGTTCTTAACTATACCCTAAAAAGGTATCTCCGAGTAATCCACTGAAGAATCGGAAGATCCAGAACCGTAAGACGGAGGGAATTCGTTTTGTGCATCAGCTTGTGGGAAACGTGTAGGCGCAGATTCCTGACGGTAGTCTGCATCGTTGTGCGTAGGTGCGGAAGCTCCCGCTGCAGCGTTTGGTCCACTGCCTATGAATTGTACATTGTTTGCGATGATTTCGGTGGTGTAACGTTTTTGTCCCGTCGCCTTATCATCCCAAGAACGCGTTTGCAGTCGGCCTTCAACCAAAACTTGGCGACCCTTAGCGAGATACTTAGCACAGTTCTCAGCTTGGCGACTCCAAACTATAATTTTGTGCCACTCGGTCTGTTCCTGACGCTGGCCATCTTTAGTCCAGGCTTCTGTTGTTGCAACTTTTAACGTTGCGACTGCGGTTTGGTTTGGAGTGTAGCGTATCTCCGGGTCTGCTCCCAATCGCCCCATAACAAAGACTTTATTCATACGAAATATCCTCAGTAGAAAATAAGCAGATCTGCAATTTGCATTTAACTCGGCTATGTTTAAGATCTAAAACTGTGCTTCACAAGTAAAAAAATACTATTTGCTGATAATGGCGTCTCATGACATTTTCGGGAAGAACTTTTTAATAAGATTGGTCGAAAAAATGACAAGGTTTTTGATTAAAAAACTAATTTTTCTAAGTTGTGTTTTCTCGCTCGTATATTCCTGTCGAGAACCGATTTCTTATCCATCCATAGGAACGCGCCTTTCCAATCCCATTTCCATCGCGTCTAGTTCTAACGGCTCTGTTTTTTATGTTCTCAATGCTGATTTTAATCACAACTACGACTCCGGTTCCATTCTGCTTCTTAATGAAAACGGTGATAAACTTTCGACAATCAATGTTCCTCGTTTAGGAAAAATTCTAAACATAAGAGACAATAACCTTCTCGTAGCATTCGACCATGAAAGCGAAGAGAGTTTGTCGAAAACAATGCTCTACGACATCTCCAATCCCACAAAACCAGTGAAAAAACACGAATGGGAATTGAATGACTGCACCCCTGCAAACATTGTAAGCCGTAGCGGGTATTCTTATTTCGCACTGTCTTGTCAGGAAGGGCATCTCTACATTGGAAACTTCGATAACAATTCCTTAAAAAAGATTCGAACATACCCGCAAGTTCGACAATCCAATAGACGAGCAATGTATCTCGATCCTAAGCGAGACCTTCTCTTTTTATTCGTTACAGATACCGAAGTTGGAAACCTTATCGATGGTTCAGATGTGGATAAGGAAACATGGGTTAAAGGTAGCAAAATAAGCGATACGCCTGATGAAATTCCCGATGCTATACAAAATACCAGCGACCAAATGATCGACATTCAAAACAACACTTCGCGCTTTCTATTCATGATGGTCGATATTAGAGCGGAAGCAGCTGCCCAATTCCCCTTCAAAGAATATAAGGATGTGCGAGATACCGAGGCGCGCTGGTTGTATTTCAAACTGAAAAACTTCGATGGATCACCTGACAGCGCTACGATCCAAGGAGATTCCACCACGAAATACTACAGAACGAACTTCTGGGAAGCACAGCCCGACCCCGAAGATCCCGACAGCTTCTATATTTCTCACCGCGGTCTTGGGACGATAAACAATTCCGAGCAGGCAAACGACCTTATTAAGGTGAGCTTCCGGGCAGGCGGCAACCCACGAGGAACTGTCGGAAACATCCCGAAATTGGATTCTTATATGAGCTTCGAACGTGTTTTTGGGTTCAAAGGGGACCAGACCGGTAAGGATAAGTACTTTAATTCATTTAAAATTGCGAGTTTTTCGGGTCGCAAAGTGGTTATTCTAAATAGTTTCCGAGACCTCTCTAATTTCAATGACCCTCGTTACACCATTGCGGCTGCGAATCTCGTTTCTTCTTCCGACCCGGTGGAATGGTTCTCTCTTGCAAGCTCCACGGATCTTTCCGATTCCTACTGGGATTTGGCTTTAGGAAAAGACGGAAATGTGCTCACAGTCTCCTTTTTCGATGAGAAGTTAAAGCTTTTTAAGGTAAAATATGGTGAGACAATAACGCTCAACAAATCGATCGAGTAAGCAACAAAGTCTATGTACCTTAAAAAGATTGTGGTCAGTGGATTCAAATCATTCGCTGATCGAACCACCATTACATTACAAAAAACCCATATCAGTGGGATCATCGGTCCCAATGGGTCTGGCAAAAGCAATGTTATTGATGCTGTTCGCTGGGTTATGGGTGAGCAGAATGCCAAGATGCTTCGGGGTGAAAAAGGCACCGATATTATTTTTTCTGGGTCGGAAAAAAGAAAGTCACTGAGTGTTGCAGAAGTGTCTTTGGTTTTCGACAATTCCGAAAGTTCCCCCTTCTGTCCTATAGAATATAGACACGAACAAGAGGTTTCCGTCACACGACGCATCTACCAAGATGGAAATCGTGAATATTTTATCAATCAGAAACCCTGTCGTTTCCGTGACATTACCGATTTTTTTGTCTCTTCTTCTTTAGGAAGCAAAAGCTACTCGATGATCCAACAGGGTCAGGTGGATCGTATTCTTCAAGCAAAACCGGAAGAAATTCGAGAGATCATAGAAGAAGCAGCGGGTACAACTATCTTCCGCAATAGAGAAAACGAGACGCAAAAAAGAATAGAAGCCACTCGACTCAATCTGGAACGTGTCGCAGATCTTTCTACCGAAATCGAAAAGCAGATGGACTCTCTGCGCGAGCAAGTCGAACGTTCTCAAGAATGGCAATCCCTTACAAGCAAGCTGAAAGAATCGGAACTGGCACTTTGGGCACACCGATGCGAAGAACTCAAACAACAGATTGGTGAGCTTGCAAAAAAAATAGCGGAAGAAGTTGCAGACGACGTTAAGAACTTAGCTGCTCTTTCCCAACTCGAAGCCCGTTATAGCGAAATGATGGGCGTGCTAGAAAAAAGCGATCCAGAGATTCGTACTCTCAGTGAGAATTTCAGTTCCACACGAGAAAAATTAGCCCGTTCCGAAGAAGCACTCAACAGTTCACTCAAACTTATCGCAAACAGTGATTCTCAAATTGCTTCTGCGGAAGAAGATCTTCAAAAAGAAGAGTCAAGTTCAATAGACTTCAGCAAACTCGCAGATAAACTCGAAAGCGAATACACCACAACTAAAGAAAATTTCGATAATCACGAATCCACTGTCAGTGAAAGCAGACACCAGCTCGACATCCTCAATGAGAAAGAAACTATTCTCAACAACAAACTTCAAGATCTGCGACAAGAGATCCGTAACATCGATAAGATTCTCGACACCAACAGCGGACGCGTAGAATTACTTAAGAAGAATTTCCAAAAAGTAGCAAAAGATAAAAACGAACACGTTAAACGTCTTATACATCTTGAAGAAACTCATTCTCAAGATTCCATTCTCATTGATAGCGCACGTATAAAGACAGAAAAGGTTCGCAGAGAACTTGATGAATTTCTAGGAACACGCAATAGACTTGAACTTTCTTTCGAGGAAATGAATAAGAAAATTCAAGAAGAAGAAACCGTTCTTAAAAAACTCAGCAACGATCATCTCTATAAAAAAGCAGAAGTTGCAACGATTGCAGACTTAAAGAACAATTCCGAAGCAAGTCAGGAAGTCATTCGCAAAATCCAAGAACAGTTTGCAGATAAAGATTACAAAACACTCACGGATCTGGTTTCTTTTAACGATCAGATTCAATCGCTTCCCGAAAAAACAGTCACCGCATTCGAAAAATGGGCGGAGCGTTTTTGCTTTTTTGACCTTCAAACTCTTAATGAGTTCTTTAATTCGGTTCGAAAACTAAAACCAGGGCAATTCCGCGCTAGTTTGATTGAGAAGCCTTCGAGTGTTTCCAAACTGGAAGCTTGGACAAAGCAAGTCAGTGGACAGAGTTTCCATTCTTTTCTTTCTACAGATCTTTTTTCTAATGAAATTCTAAATGCGTTTTTGAAATCTTTGGTTTTCGTCCCTTCGGAAGAACTGAATAAAGACATCGTAGAAGGTTTGAGTTTAGGCGCTGTTATCTTTACTGCAGAAGGAACTGTAATTTCTTCTCTGCAAAACTTACAGCATGGCATTAGCGGGATGGGTCTTCTGACTCAAAAAGCCAAGTCTCAGAAGCTTAGCGACGAGATGCTTAAACTTGAAAAGCAGATTGAAAAACACCAACGCACTCTCGACGACTTGCGAAAAAAATCCGATGCTTTGAAATTAGAATTAAAAACTGCGCAAGATCAGACTTTAGAAAAGAATAAAAAAATTATAGAAGCTGCTGCAGATCTTAAATCGTTAGAAGCGCAGATGCTTCAAAAAGAAGATCTGATTCAAGCTGCACGAGAACAGTCTCGATATGTAGAAGAACAGTGTGCAAGTTTAGAAACCGAACTTAGCGACATACAAAACACGACAACGACTTTAACTAAAGAGAGAAAAGAAACCGATCTCGAAATTAGAGATTTGCGATCATCTCTTGATGAATTGGTTTACGACCGAGAGGAACTTCAAGAGAATTTAAATCAGAAGAAAATTTCCGTCGCTGCTGCAAAAGAACGCTTGCAGTCTTTGGAGTCCAATCTTTCGCAAGTTCAAAACCAATTGCATTCTCAAAAAGAGAAAGTTGAAAAGAAGAAGAAAGACCTCGTTAAACTTCGAGAGTCCGTACAATCCGCGCGAGACAGCCGTTCGGAACTCGAAGCTGAAATTGGTAAACTCGTACGTTCTCGGGAAGAGCTCGATTTGCTATTGCGTGAAAAGCAACAGGCACATTCTGAAACTCGCGAACAGTTGAAGGAACTTGAGCAGAAGATTCAAATTTGCAGAGATGCGCAGAATAAGGTTAAAAAATCTTTATCTGAAAATGAAATAGAACTCGAAAAATGTAGAATTTCTCAAAAGGGAATCGAAGAACAGTGTTTGGAACGTTATCAACTCGATATCAACACTCATCAAAATTCCGGAGAGATCAACACCGCTCAACTTGCAAAAGACATTAAGTCCTTAAGAGGCAAGGTAGAGACTTTCGGACCTATCAATATGATGGCGTCTCAGGAATTCAATGACCTTAATGCACGTAAGCAGTTTATAGATCAGCAAAAGGCAGAAGTTCTCACTTCGATTGATACCCTGGAAAAAGCAAGAGCCGAAATTAAAGAACATGCTTCTGTGAAATTCATGAGTACCTTCGTTGCTCTGAATAAAGAATTCCAGGAATTGTTTCCTATTCTTTTCGCGGGTGGAGAAGCGCAGCTTACGCTGATTGGAAGTGAAGATCCGCTTCAAGCAGGTGTGGAAATTATTGTGCGTCTGCCAGGAAAGAAGCCGCAGAGCATGACTCTGTTCTCCGGTGGAGAGAAGGCTCTTACTGCGATTTCGCTCATTTTTGCGTTATTGAAATCGAATCCTACACCGTTCTGCTTTCTTGACGAGGTGGATGCACCGCTCGATGAGACGAACGTTCGTAAGTACAATAAATTACTGCAAGCTCTTTCAGGTAAGTTCCAGTTTATAGTGATTACTCACAACCGCAGAACGATGGAAGTGTTTGATACACTCTTCGGTGTCACTATGCAGGAACCTGGTGTTTCGAAAATAGTAGGAGTGGATCTTGCTCAAGCTCTGCCGGCTCATTTGCAGAAGTCGTTTGCAGAGAGACCCGTACAAGGCGCAAGCGCAGGTTAAAGATAGGGATCACCGCTAGAGAGGTAGTTTCGAACGTAGTCCGCAACACCATCCTCCAAACTTGTCATCGTATTCGTATATTTGAAATTCTTTGTAAACTTATCCATCTTCGCCTCGGTGAAATACTGATACTGATCACGTATATCTTCGGGCATGGGGATAAATTCGAAACGCGGTGGCAATGATAGAGCATGAAAAAGAGATTCTCCGAGATTTAGAAAGCTACGTGCCGTCCCTGTTCCAAAATTATAAATGCCACTCGCATTAGGTAAATATTTATATTGCTCAAAAACATGAAGCATCATTTTCACAATATCTTTGATGTAAATAAAATCTCTACTTTGATCTCCGTCTTTAATTCCTTGTTTATAAGATTTGAATAATCTCATCACACCCGTCGATTGAACTTGCGGATAGGCTTTTGCGACAAGACTGCGCATTTCTTCTTTATGATATTCGTTAGGACCGTACACATTGAAGAATTTTAAACCGCACCAGAAGGGATTCTCTCCTTCCTTCGCTGCTTCTAAAATCCAACGGTCTGCGAGTTGCTTGCTATATCCGTAAGGGTTAATGGGCCGCAATGTGTCTATTTTGTCGTGTGCGTCAGAAAAGCCTTCATTACCCACACCATAAGTTGCTGCGGAAGATGCATAAATAAAGGGTATTTTATGTTTTTTGCAAACATTAAACAAATGCACTGTGTAATCAACATTGTTTCGTAGAAGAAAATCCATATCACGTTCTGTCGTAGAGGAGCATGCACCCATATGAAATATGCACTCCACCTGCTTAAGATTTGCGGGATCTTCCAACCATTTGCTGAATTTTTCGATCGCAATAAGAGATTGGAACTTTCTTTTAACCAGATTCTTCCATTTATCCGTAGTTTCCACATTGTCTACGATGAGTATGCGATCTATGCCCTTTTCATTGAGTCCCCAAATCAGAGCGCTTCCTATAAATCCCGCACCTCCTGTTACTACAATCATGTTTTTGCCTTTCTTATTTTTATGGATTCGAATTTTCTGTTCAGTTAGGAATGGCTAATATATTATAGCTTAAGTTTCTTAATTAAGTGGAAATCCACCATGGGTATAGGTTTTCTTGAAATTTGCATCATCGCACTGTTTGCTCTTATTTTTTTCGGGCCGCAAAAGCTTCCCGAAGTGATGAAAGACCTCGGTAAATTTTTCGTTCATGCAAAAAGATTGTCGAACGAAGTTCGAGGACATTTTGAAACCGTCATGAACGAAGCAGAAATATCTGTTTTAGCAGAAGAGAAAAAGAAACAAGAGCAGAATAAAGTTCTGAATACGACAGCAACAGTAGCCCCTCCGCATGCAGAACCTCATCAAGCATCCACTGAAAAAAATACTCCCAGCGTCTCCTAAAACTTATTCTGATTTTGCAGGTTCTGCCTGTTCTGTCTTCGCAGGTTCCGCATGTTCGGGTGCTGCTTCGGCTTTAGGCAATTGTCCATCCTCTGTTAATTGCATGCGTTTTATTCCCGAATTGATGCGCTCCTTCTCATAACGCTCTCTGTGTTTCGAGGGGTCAAATTGATCCACATTACAAGCAGCAAAGAAAAACAAACTTAGAAACGGAATGGATTTTAGTATGAACCTCATTTTTTGCTCCCTTTCGATAAATGAGCTATTTCCTTTTCTACCTTAAGAACAAGATCGTCAACCGTTGCATTGCAAATCTTTATAATTTTATTCTTCCCAAATTCGCCCTTGAGAATACTGATCTCTTTTTTTCCTACTCCCATTAACTCTGCTAAATAGTTCAACAAAGCTTCGTTGGCAAGACCTTCTGTACGAGGAGCAGCAACTCGGATTTTCAAAGCATTTCCATGCAAACCAACGACTCCAATTTTCTTTGCTCCTGCTTGTATAAAAACGCTCAGTGTGCAGTCTTCTCCTTGCTGCCTTACCCATGTCTTGTTCATTTACAAATCCATTCTGTCAAAAGTATGGCTTGATTCGCCAATACTCTGGCGATGGAATAGTGGATGACTCGAAGTGCCTCTTACAGAGATTTGTAAAACATCCCACAATTCTCTTTCAGAACCAAAGGATTTTTACACGGATTGAATTTGGCACACTCCTTGAACTCTTCAAATGGAATGAATCTAACACAAACATTGTGAAGACAAGTCTATGTGTTTTTTGAAGAGGAAGACATGGAAAATTCTAACGATCAAAATCATGAATTCAGTGCAATTACTGCCCACAATGAAGGTGCAGGAGCAAAGATAATTTGCGTTTCAAGTGGGAAAGGTGGTGTAGGCAAAACTGTATCAGCTGTGCATTTAGCTATGTTTGCTAGAAAACTTGGATATAGAGTTCTTATTATCGATGGTGCCTTTGGTATGTCGAGTGTGGATGTTGTTCTGGGACTAGACGCACGTTACAATGTAAGAAATGTATTCGATGGCACCGCTTCCCTTAGAGACATCATTCTGTCAGGCCCTAATGGAATAAAAGTTGTGTCATCAGGATCTGGTTTAGCGAGTCTACAACAATTGACATTCGTTCAAAAACAAATTTTGTTTGAAGATCTAAAAAGCTTAAGGGAAGACTTCGATCTCTTTATTTTCGATACAAGCGCAGGTATTGGAAAAAATGTTGTTTTCCTAAACCAACTCGCTCAGAAAAATCTCATTGTAACATCTACGGAACCTCATGCTATTGCTGACGCTTATGCACTCATCAAAACACTTCGAGATTCTTTGCAAACACGTGAACTCGATCTCATTGTAAATATGACCAAGTCCGACAAAGAGGGTGAAAAAGTTGCCTCACGTATAGTTTGCGTCGCTAAGGAATTCCTGCAAATGAAAGTAAACTATATTGGTTGTGTTCCCGTTGATCCCATTCTATCCCGTTTTATTTTGCATGGAAAATTGGGAAGCGATGAAAGTTCCAAAACATTTTCCGCACAAGCGTGGGGCAATATTACACGTCGCATTCTTGATCATATGAACACGCAAACAGAACTAGCGACTCAATCTGTGTTTTCATCAATTTTTGATTCAAGCTATTCACTCTAATTAAAAAGTGAGTTGATCATGAAAGGTCTTGTTAAGAAATACAAACAAAAGAAACGAGGGATAGACGGGAAGTTACGCGACCAGTTGATTATGGACTACGCTCCACTCATACGCTTCGTTGCTCAGAGAATTTCAGCAAGACTTCCTTCTAACATTGAAACCGATGACTTGATCAGTGCAGGAGTTATCGGTTTGATGGATGCCATTGAAAAATACGATCCAGGCCGTGACAACAAATTCAAAACCTATGCAGAGTTTAGAATACGAGGTGCAATACTGGATGAACTGCGATCGCAAGATTGGGTTCCTCGCTCAGTACGAGACAAAGCAAAGAAGATTGAAAAAACATACGCCATACTTGAACAGAAATTTGGTCGTTCTGTAACGGATTCCGAGATTTCAGATCAAATGGGTCTCGAATTAGGTGACTATTATGACATGGTAGCGAAAGTTAAAGCTGTATCCCTTCTTTCCGTTGATGAACTCACCACTTCCAATAGTCATGACAAGAGAAGTCTTTTGGAATCTCTAGAAAACGCCGGTGCCAAAAATCCATTTTCCCATCTCGACAGCAAGAACATTCGAAACCTACTCATGTCCACCATTGAAGCCTTGCCTGAAAAGCAAAAACTTGTTCTTTCCCTCTACTATTATGAAGAACTGAATCTTAAAGAAATCGGAAAAATTCTTAACGTTACAGAATCGCGAGTGAGTCAATTGCATACACAGGCTATTGAAAAATTGCGTTCGAAAATTAAAGAAGAAGTTTCTGATTAATCTTATTTAAACTCATAAGATAGGTGACGCCATGGATGAAAACGAAAAAAGCGAATTCGATACAGAAAGTGTAACATCCTATCCTCACTCTGAACGAAAACTGACTGTTGAAATTGGTCCGTATTCTCTTTTGCAAAACACTAGCAACACAATTGGAACTCAAAAGCAAAAGGGACTGACAACACACATCAGTCCTCATGGAATGGAATTTCAAGGGACCAAAGATTATCCTCAGGGAACTTTGCTTAAAATTGCAGTATCTTTACCTGATTTCTGGAATCGTAAGAAGAAATTCGTGGAATACAATCGCGTCGATGTTCCCGAAGACTTTAAAGTTCTAGCAAAAGTCATCGGTTCTCAGGACATTGGAAAGAGAGGTAAGAAAAAACTTATTCTTGTTCAAACGGTAAACATCGATGAAGTGGATGAAAAAGTTCTGAAAGCGTTTCTACAAGAAGGTAAGTAGCTCTAATCCTGAAAAAAGCTCTGCGTTCTTGCAAAGAAATCATTCCTTTGTTCTACCAGAATCATGTGACCTGTGTTTTCATACGTATGCAATTGAGAATTGGGAATGAACTGATGTAATTTCTCTGCTTCTGCATACGGAATAATCTGGTCTTCTCTGCCATGTAGAATTAAACACGGGATTTTCAGTGCTTTTAAAGCGTTTGTATCCAGTTTTGCCTTTGCAATTGCTTCACGTTGTGCCTTTGCCTTCTTTTCAAAGGTGCCGTCGCTGTTGGTTTTGGAGATCTGTTTGGCCATTGCCTGCAGGAGCAGCATGTTCTTTTTTGCAAAATCGGGATGAAAATATTGAATCAAACGTTCTACAATTTTATTTTCCTCCTTTGGCCATTCTGACTGAACGGGAAAATTTGCTCGATTCATCGATGTAGAAACTAAGCAGAGAGACTTGATGCGCTGTTCCTGTTCAATTGCAAGAAATTGCGCGATGAAAGCCCCCATGGAAATTCCGAGAACGTGACTGCGTTCAACTTCTAACGCATTCCAAATATCCACAACGTCGCGCACTATGTCTTCGATAGAAAAATCTAGCGGCACTTCTGTTTGTCCACACCCGCGGTTGTCAAAAGTAAAAACACTCCGCCCGTGTTCAGCAAGAAAGGAACCAAGTAATTTGAAATCAGAACTTGGTCGAGTATATCCATTTATTAAAGTGATCCAATTTTTCCCCTCGCCGTAAAGTTCATAAAAAATCTTGGCATTTTCTTTTTTAAAATAAGCCACTTTGAATTCCTTTCAATTTTCTGTGTGCAAAAGTGCACAACGAACGATGCCAAAATTTAAAAGTTGACCCCGGGTACTGTCAGTCTATATTTTCTTTCTTTGTGCTAGCAAAAACATTTATTCTCTAAACATAACGAAATTGCGGCGAGTGATAGCCATAATTGTGTGGCAATTGCTAATCGTGACTTTTTCTCTAGCAACTAGGGTGTCCTAATGCTTTCAGAAGTTAAATTTAAGACAGCAAAACTCCACGACAAAGAAGATGCAATTATGCATGTTCGCAAACGTGATGGTTCTCTCGAACCTGTGGATATCGTTCAGATCACGAAAAAGGTTGCGAGATGTGGCGCTGGTCTTCTGAACATCAATCCTTACCTTGTCGCTAGCAAAGCTATAAGTGGGATTTATGACGGCGTTACAACAACAGAACTCGACACTCTTCTGATACAAACCTCGGCAATGTTGATTAGCGAGGAGCCAGAGTACTCCAAACTCGCGTCAAGGCTTTTAACCAATTTCATAGATAAGGAAGTTGGTGTTCAAAAAATAAAATCTTTCTCTGATTCTATAGAGATCGGTCATAAATTCGACTTGATCGGTGATGATCTTTTGAAATTTGTCCGAGAGCACAAAAAATCTCTGAATTCTTTTATTCAAGAAGAACGCTGCGATCTCTTCGAATATTTCGGACTGAGAACAGTTTACGATCGCTATCTTCTTAAAAATCCGACGAGTCGAAAAGTTTTGGAATCGCCTCAATTCTTCTTCATGCGTGTTGCTTGTGGTTTGTCACGCAGTCTTGAAGAAGCTCGCGAATTCTACCAGATGATTTCCTCTTTCCAATACATGCCCGCAACTCCTACGCTATTCAACTCAGGAACTCGGCATCCTCAGATGTCTTCCTGCTACTTACTCGATTCGCCTGCAGACAGCCTGGAGGCTATTTATCAAAAATATCTCGATGTTGCGCTTCTTTCGAAATACGCAGGAGGCATTGGAGTTTCCTTTTCAAGAGTTCGTGCTTTCGGATCTTTGATCAAAGGTACCAATGGCAAATCTAACGGTATTGTTCCGTTCTTGAAAACATTGGATTCCTCTGTCGCAGCTGTCAATCAAGGTGGTAAGCGCAAAGGGGCTGCATGTGTGTATTTAGAAACATGGCATGCAGACATTTTGGAATTTCTTGCACTGCGCAACAACACTGGCGACGAGTCCCAACGCACATACAATTTGAATCTTGCAAACTGGATTCCAGACCTCTTTATGAAACGCGTTGAGTCGGATGAAGTCTGGTCTTTATTTGATCCGAAGCTAGTTCCTCACTTTGTAGATCTTTATGGGGAAGCCTTCGAACAAGCCTATGTAAAAGCAGAAGAAGAGGGTCTTTTTCACAAGCAAATTCCAGCACGTGAACTTTATGGTTTGATGCTGAAAAATCTAGCTCAGACTGGCAACGGTTGGATGACTTTCAAAGACACTTGCAATTTGAAATCCAATCAGACTTTGAGGGCACCGAACGTCATACATCTTTCCAACTTGTGTACGGAAATACTTGAAGTTACGAACTCTTCCGAAACAGCTGTCTGCAATTTAGGTTCTATTAACCTGAGTCAGTATTTGGTAAATAAGCAGTTTGATTTTAATCTACTCGCAGAGAATGTAAGAAAAGCAATTAAATATCTTGATCGTGTTATCGACATTAATTTTTATCCCATTCAACAGGCAGAAAGCTCCAATAAAAAGTGGAGACCTGTTGGTATTGGTGTGATGGGGTTGCAAACTCTACTTTTCAAAATGAAGTTGAGTTTTGATGAGCCGGAAGCACGAGAACTTTCTCGCAAAATCCAAGAAGAGATCTATTACAATGCTCTTTACGCTTCTGCAGAGATTGCTGAGAAGGAAGGAGCACATCCTAACTTCCAGGACACGTATGCAGCAAAAGGTATACTTCAATTTGATTTCTGGAATATAACACCAAGCAATCCTTTGCGTTGGACCAAGCTTAAAAATAAAATACAGAGCACGGGACTACGCAATTCCTTGCTAATTGCCATTGCTCCGACTGCTACGATTGCATCCATCACAGGTGCTTCAGAGTGCACAGAACCTCAGATTTCGAATCTCTTCAAAAGAGAAACGCTTTCGGGTGAATTTTTGCAGATCAACCCTTATCTTATTTCCGATCTTCGCGACTTGAATCTTTGGGATGAAGAAATGAGAAAGAAGATCAAATTAGGAGAGGGTTCTGTACAGCAGATCCCTGAAATTCCTGAGCGTTTGAAAGTGATTTACAGAACGGTTTGGGAAATTCCACAGCGTTCACTTATCGACATGGCAGCAGATCGAGGACCTTACATTGATCAGAGTCAGTCTTTGAATTTGTTTTTGGAAACTCCGACTATTGGAAAACTTTCTTCGATGTATCAGCATGCTTGGAAGAAGGGTTTGAAGACTTGCTACTACCTTAGATCACGAGCAGCAACACGTATTGCAAAAGTAGCAACAGCATCCGACATATCTGTTGATATGGATAAAGACGTCGACACGCAAGCTATAGCTTGTTCATTGGAAAATCCAGAGACTTGTGAATCTTGTACCTAAAATCAAAAGAGTAAAAGGAAATTCATCATGCTATTAAATCCTGGATTTGATCTGACACTTCGTCCGATGCGTTACCCGCAGTTTTACGACATGTATCGTAATGCAATTAAAAACACCTGGACTGTTGATGAAATCGACTTCACAGCGGATCTGCAAGATTTACAAAAGATGACTCCTGCAGAACAGCATCTCATACGCAGACTTGTTGCATTCTTCGCAACAGGAGATACGATCGTTGCTAACAATTTGGTGATCAATCTTTACAAGCATATCAATTCACCTGAAGCACGTATGTATTTGTCACGACAACTTTACGAAGAAGCGCTTCATGTGCAGTTCTATCTGACCTTGCTCGATTCGTATTTGCCTAATGAAAAAGAAAGACAAGAAGCGTTCCAAGCAATTGAAAAAATTCCATCTATAAAACAGAAGGGAGATTTCTGTTTTCGCTGGATTGAGTCTATTAACTCTTTGGATGTTTTAGATACAAAAGAAAAGAAACGTCAGTTTTTATTAAATCTAATATGTTTTTCTGCCTGCATAGAAGGTTTGTTTTTCTTTGCTGCTTTTGCTTATGTTTATTTCTTGCGTTCGAAAGGAATGTTGCATGGTCTTGCTGCGGGAACCAACTGGGTTTTCCGAGATGAAAGTGGGCACATGGAATTCGGCTTCGAAGTGATCAAGCAGGTTCGTCAAGAAGAACCGGATCTTTTCGATAAAGAATTGGATGTTCAGATTCTGAAGATGATCAACGAAGCAATTGAATGTGAGATTGTTTTTGCACAAGATGTTCTCAACCTCGGAGTGGCCGGTATTTCCGAAACGGATATGCGAAAATACCTCGAATTTATCGCAGATCAACGGCTTCTTTCTCTCGGAATTACACCTATTTTCAAGAGTAAAAATCCTTTCGGATTTATGGAACTTCAAGATGTTCAGGAGCTTACAAACTTCTTCGAACGACGCGTTGCGGCATATCAGCTCGGAATCGAAGGAGATGTGAGTTTCAACGAAGAGTTCTAAGCCCCGCCAATAGCCCGTACATTCTCAAGACGGTTGGAATAAGCCCTTTTATTTGTTACAAAGATATTAGAATTCCGTAATACGTTGTTATTCTATTGGAAAAGGGTACGCGATGAGTACGACTAACAAAGAATTAGAAAACTGGGTATATGAAACGGCTCGTTTGACTAGACCAAAAAATATTTATTGGTGCACCGGGACAAATGAAGAGTACGACAAATTGATTCAGGAGATGCTTCAATCTCACACATTGCTCCCACTCAACACAGAAACTTTTCCAAGATGCTACCTCCATCGCTCAGACCCAAGTGACGTCGCTCGTACCGAACATCTTACTTTCGTATGCACAGAAGAAAAAGAAGACGCAGGTCCTAACAACAACTGGCTTCCTCCTCAACAGGGACATGAACGCATAGACCGTCTTTTCGAAGGTGCTATGGAAGGACGTACCATGTACGTGATTCCTTATTGCATGGGACCATTAAGTTCCCCCTACTCTCGCTGTGGTGTTGAAATCACAGATAGCCCCTATGTTGTTGCCAATATGAAACTCATGACACGCATGGGCAACGATGCACTTCGTATTATTGAAAAGAATGGCACCTTCGTAAAGGGATTGCATAGCACAGGTGATTTGAAGGAAGAAAACAGACTTATACTTCATTTTCCAAATGAGCTGATGATTAAGTCTATCGGTTCTGGTTATGGTGGGAATGCACTGCTCGGTAAAAAATGCCACTCTCTGCGATTAGGAAGTTTCCAAGGTCACAAAGAAGGTTGGTTAGCAGAACATATGTTGATTGTTGGGATTGAGAATCCTCAAGGAGAAACATTCTACATTGCAGCTGCATTTCCTTCTGCTTGTGGGAAAACAAATCTTGCAATGCTTATTCCACCGGAATCTTACAAAGGATGGAAAGTTTGGACTGTTGGAGATGACATCGCTTGGATTCATCCAGGTGAAGATGGACATCTTTATGCAATCAATCCCGAAGCTGGTTTTTTTGGTGTGGCACCAGGAACTTCACCAAAGACCAATCCCAATGCTGTTGCGATGCTCAATCACGATACTATTTTTACAAACGTTGCAGTGACTGAAAATAACGAACCTTGGTGGGAAGGCTTAGACAACCGAAAACCAACTACAGATTGGCAAGGACGTCCTTTCGACAGCAGTCATGGACCTGCAGCTCAACCCAATTCCCGTTTTACTGTTTCTGCAAAGCAGTGCCCTTCCTATTCTCCAGAGGGGGAAAATCCTCGGGGTGTAAAACTCTCTGCAATTATATTTGGTGGACGACGTTCGTCTCTTGTTCCTTTGGTTTACCAAGCAAAAAGTTGGGAGCACGGAGTTCTCGTAGGCGCAACGATGGCATCACAAACAACTGCTGCAGCAACAGGACAGGTAGGAATACTTCGACGTGATCCCATGGCAATGAAACCGTTCTGTGGTTACAACTTTGCAGACTACTGGGCACACTGGCTTAGTTTCGGAGGCAAGATGGACAAGCTTCCCAAAATTTTCCATGTCAATTGGTTCCGACAAGACAAAAATGGAAAGTTTATGTGGCCTGGATATGGAGATAATATCCGAGTCATCCGATGGATTCTTGATCGCGCAAATAATAAATGCAGTGCAGTAGAAACTCCGATCGGTTTTATTCCAAAAGCAGAAGACATAGACCGTACGGGTCTTCCTATCGAAGCAGATACATTAAAGGAACTTTGCACTGTGAAGAATTCCGATTGGCTTGAAGAATGGAATGACGTCGGATTGTATCTCGAAACTTACGGTTCAAGAATGCCGACGCAATTGACTAAGCAGCATCAGACGATAAGTGAGCAACTGAACGCTTAAAGATCGAAGATTTTTCCGGGATTGAGAATATTTCGAGGATCGAAAATCTTTTTAATTTTCTTCATGTAGGAAATTTCTAAAACATCTACCGTCCGCATGAATTCATCCTTTTTATTCAAACCAATCCCATGCTCTGCACTGATCGAACCTCTGAATTCATTGATAAGAT
>Ga0206941_10175_pt1 | contig 18013 bp, 16 predicted proteins | sample Alteio_BWOrgHeat_9_FD_153251 | JGI IMG/M metagenome (GOLD analysis project Ga0206941, IMG submission 153251) | Enriched cells from forest soil in Barre Woods Harvard Forest LTER site, Petersham, Massachusetts, United States -... | ecosystem: Environmental > Terrestrial > Soil > Temperate forest >...
TGTCATTGAATTGGCCAACGGGCATCCACAAATCGGCGCCGCGCGCAAGTTGAATGTCCCCGGGAAGCACCCCGACAACGGTGTAGCGTTCACTATTCAGAGTGATGCTGCGGCCGACGATGTTCGGGTCACCGCCATACCGGCTCAGCCAAAGACGATGCCCAAGAATGACCACCGGCGCGCGACCGGCGCGGTCTTCGTCCGGAAAAAATGAACGCCCCGCCTGTGGACGAATCCCCAGCATCGGAAAGAATCCCGAATCGGCATAGCCCGCCTGAATGCGTTGCGGTTCGCCGTCACCCGACAGGTTGACTCCTTGAAGAATCTTCGTGTAGGCGCCCATCTCCGAGAAGGTGGTGTTTTGCTCTCGCCAATCGAAGTAATCACCTGGAGTCAGGCCACCCTTGGGAACCTGCGGAAAGTACGTGTTGGCGATTTCCACAAGCTGCTCGGGATGAGGATACGGGAGCGGTTGCAGCAGGAGATTCTGAACGATGCTGAAGATTGCGGTGTTCGCGCCAATGCCCAGCGCCAGGGTCAAGACCGCGACTGCTGTAAATCCTGGATTCTTCGCTAGTGCTCGCGGGCCGTAGCGAATATCTTGCCAAAGGGTATTCATTTAGGTCAGCTATCAAAATCAGGCGCCGCGGCGATTGTGACTTTGCGACACCTGTCCTGTCTTCGGTTTCGACGCAAAATGTTGGGAAAGGATACCAGAATCATACTAAGATGATCCTTTTTCGTCAGCGTGACTGCGCTCGTCCGGCGTGGGAACGATAGACATTGAAAGATGGAATAAAAGCCGGCGGCTTCGGTTGTACATGGTATGAACTCGTTTGTCAGACCTCTCATCCGTCGCAATCAGCTTCACCTAGCGGTTGTACATACGGTTTGAAAACACACGTGACCTCGGGAGTGACCCTTTGCGCAAAGAATCTCTTCGGTTGCAAGGAAGCATTTGCGATCGCCAACACGAAAGCACAGTTGGCATCGGCGCGCGAACCATGACATCAAGAATCCCGATCGGATGATGGAGTACAGGAGCAGAGCAGATGAGAATTCTCGTTCAAGATATCTGTTACAGTATGCGGTTACTTTGGAAGAAGGGGCTCTATTCCGCGGTGGTTCTGCTGACGTTGGCGCTGGGAATCGCTGCGCTGACGGCGGTGGCCTCGCTTGCAAACGAGGTACTGTGGCGGCAACGGCTCAGCAACCGCATTCTTGGTGCGTTCAGCTTGGCGGCCCTGGGCATTGTGTTGCTGGGCGTTTTCGGCGTCACCAGTTACATGGTGGCGCGACGTTCGCGCGAGATCGGAATTCGGATGGCCATGGGGGCGAGCCTGGAAGACATCTGGAAAATAATGCTGACACAGAATTTCGTGCAGGTGATCATTGGCCTTGCCTTTGGAGTCGCGGGCTCGATCGCTCTCACGCGCGTTTTGCAGGGCTCCTGTTCGGTGTGCGGACCGGCGATCCGCTCACGTTTGCCGCCGTTGCGGGGGCACTGGCCCTGCGGCATTGGTGGCTTCTCTTGTTCCGGCCCACAAGCCGCAAGAATCGACCCGGTCTTGGCGCTTCGGACCGAGTGACTGGAATCTGGCCACGTTGGTGAGAACGCATGACGAATACATCATCACCCGATGCCTTTTTGTTAATTCATTCATCATCGAGGGCGTTCGAAGCCTAGTTCTTGTCGATACGCAATTTGTACCGTCTAAGCTCTAGTCAGCGTCGCAGAGATGCCAGGGAGACCAATGGAGCTGCGACTTACCTTATCCATGACGGTGCTCCTTGGCGTAATTGGCGCGGCGCTTCCGGCCCAGCAGCCTACAACCGATGAGCAGGGTTCCAGCTTCAGCAGCCAGACGACCAATGTGCTTGTGCCTACGCTAGTGCGCGACGCGGTCGGAAAGGTTGTTTACACGCTCCAGGCTGATGACTTCGTGCTCACCGACGACGAAGTCCCGCAGGAACTCACACTCCTGCAGGATACGGGGGGCGAGCCGCTGGCGCTGGTCATCGTAATCGAGTCAGGCGGTGCAGGGGCACGCCAATTTCAAAAGTACGAGCGGCTAGTTCCGCCCCTGGCGCCCATGCTGTGGTCAATTGTTGGGAATGTTTATCATCGCGTGGCTGTGGTTACGTTCGACAGCAGCCCGAAACTGATCCAAACCTTTACTCCCGACCTGGACGCGGCGGCGGCGACACTGCGCAATCTCTCGGTGGGATGCTCGCGACAAAATCATTTCCCCAATTGCTCCGGGCCGAAGCCGATGCACGACAAGCCGATGGGCGACAACGGAGCGGCCATCCTTGACAGCCTGGCATTCGCAGTAGACATGTTAAGGTCCGAGTCCGCAGGCTACCGCCGGACGATCCTGCTGGTGAGCGAGACGGTGGATCGCGGGAGCGCGACGACCATGGAGCAGGCCCTGCGGGCCATCACGGACACTAACACCACCATCTACGCGATCGGCTTCTCAACTGCGAAGTCGGAGGCTGCACACTATGCGCATCACCAACTCCCGCTGAGCAGCGGCGGCTGGCAGTTGTCTCAAGATCCCGGTTCCGATCCGCCTCATGGCTGTGTGGGAAAGGGTCAGAACCCCGTACCCGATGACCCGTCGGGAAAGTGGTCGCAGTTCTATGATTGCGCGGCAACAATTGCGGCGGCCGACGGCCTACTCAAGAATGTTCCGGCGACAGTGGTACGGCTGACCGGAGGCGAGTACTTTAAGCTGGGCAGCGAGCGGAATCTTGAGCAGGACCTGATGGCGATTGGGAACCACCTGCCGAACCGGTATATTCTCAGCTTCCATCCTCTGGCGCCACACCCGGGGCTGCACGTGCTGACACTCAAGTTGCCCGACTATGAGGGGCTTCAGGTGACGGCGCGAACAAGCTACTGGGCTGAACCCTCTGCTCCTGCTGCGCCGGAGCGATGAAACGTGCAGAGAATAAAAACCGCGGTAGTACAACGCCGGCTTGCGGCTGACCCCTACACTTCCCCAATCCCGGCGGGGCTTTCCGGGCCGGGGAAGCCAGCGACAGGTAAGGCGAAAGGAAAGTTGCAGAGCGTCTCAATATGGATCCAACGATCGGCTGGCCCATTCGTCGACTCTGTCGGCGTCCCGGCCCGCATGAACTCCCACGGGACTCGGCGGAACCACACACGGACGGCAAATATGAACACGGTTGCTCTAGCTGAAGAAGGAAAAACCGGAAATAATACAACCTGCGCTTCACCCGCGCCAATCCAGCATTTTACGATTGCCCGGGTCTAAAGCGTATTGGCCGGTCATCTTACTGATATCGCCAATTGAAGAAACCTGGAAGGGGTCCGGGGACCCGATCTGTGACACCAGTACGACTTGACAAGCAAGTAAAGACCGTCAGAGACTCTTCATCTCGCGCCATACGGGGTGCGAATTTCAGTGTCCACGAAAAGAATGCCGGATTGCCCGAAAGCAATCCGGCGAGGTCAGGAGACGTAGTACTGCAATTGAGAGGCAGGTGCTACAGCGTCAGAATTCTATTCGGAAACTGACCTGGCCTTGTCGGTTACTTATGTTGGAGGCCTGCTGGGTCACCTGTCCGAAAGTGCCGTCGCTCGCATTGGTATCGGTCCGTTGAACTGTGTTCGCCGGTGAGAACTTCGAATCGAAAACGTCGATCTTGTTCTTAGAGAAATTCGCGCCGAAGAGGAAATTTTCCCTGCCGTTATTCACAATTGTGATGCCGGTGTAAACAGCGCCGGAAGCCGAGTTGTCGGCCACCACTAGCCCGTTCGTTTCACTCCGATTCCATGCTGAGATCGTTCCATCGAGCGCATCGAAGATGAAGAACGACGCTGACTCCTGGGGAAGAGCGAAATCCGTGGTTGATGAGTTGAATACAATCCCGGTCGGAGATCCGGTCTTGCCGGAACCGCCCGCTGCCGGAATCGTGACCACGAATTGTTTGTTGGCGCCGGCATCACACACCTCGGAGAGCCCAGTCCCCGCCGTGTTGATCCAGAAGGGCGTTTGTTGCCCGATGGCCACTCCCCACGGATTGATCAGTTGCGTGTCTGTCTGCTGAGCCTTCACCGACCCATCGGAAATCAGGTTGGATTGAGTGTAACTATTGGCCGCCTGCGCGTGCGCCAACGACGGCAGGAATGCGAGAACCACAAAGCGCTGAATCCTACGGAACATGTCGATCACACCTCAAGTCATAGCAATTTGCGCTGACGGCATATGAGAGCGCCGATTAGTTTGCGCAGTCTGAGGTATTAACCACGCTTTGCCGACTTTATTCCGAGCTTCCACGGAGGGCTTCCATCAGGCGAATGTCGCGAGTTCGGGAATAAAGGAACGCGCGTCCGGTTCCCATGACAGCGCATGAAGAAAGCGCGGGTTCACACGAAGAGCCGGAGAACAACCATTCTGGAAGGGAGTATTCCTATGCAGCCTCTGCCGAAGCGACCAAACCTTACGACGAACGAAATACTTCGATCAGGTGTGGCCACTGCAGGTAATATGCTTTCGCGCGTATGCCGCACTGCCTACGGGAAGACGCTGGATTACGACACCGGCGCCCTGACCAAGCGGGACGTCGCGATCCTGAGATTCTTTTCTGTCATCGAGTTGATCGAAAGCGATCTCTGGCAGCAGTATGACGAACTCGGCGGCGTCACCGAGGGTTCTCAGAATCCGTACCAACTTGCGTTGCAGTCCCTCGATGGTGACGGATCACAGTACATTACGAGCAACACGCTCGATGAAATCAGCCACTCCACCTATCTCAATGCCTACCTGGAGACGGAAGGCGCCGATCCAGTGAACTTCGACCGGTTCCGAACCATGCGAGGCAGTTGGTCGACGAGCGCCCAGAGAGTCGGCCGCCTCACCAATCTGAAGCATCTGGACATCGATACAACTTGGTATGTCCGATACCGGCAAGTCGAGGACCCTGGCTTTAAATGGTCATCACCGAAGGCGATGGGCATTGTGAATCGGCAGGCCATTCCGCGTTCCGATGCAGACTTTGAGGGCCCTTCCCATATTCAGGCAATCGCCAACACTGCTGCTTTTCATTTTGGGTATATCGAATACCTGGTTTCGAGCCTCTATGCCACGTTCAGCTACAAACTGAGGCGGGCCAAGGTTTTGAAAATAGCGCTGGGAATCGGTGGTAGTGAAATCGCGCACTTCCTTTCATGGGTAGACTTCGCAGGCAGTGCCGTTCAGTGGCCGCCATTCCAGTCCGATAACCTGCCTTCACCGATGGACGGATGCGACCTGTCATTAACCACAAACGCCAAAGTTGTTGACCCTTCGGGGTGTCCGGGCCTCAATTTCCCGATTCCTCCCGATGTTACCGGCGAGTTCCTTACTGATTGTGCCGCTTTGTCACCCCTCGAGACGCGTTTTGGGGGAGCGGTGAATACGATCAACAATTTCTCGCAAAATGGGCTCTTCGTCGGCCAGTCGCCCGAATTCCTCAGGACGCTATTGCAAATGGCCGTGGAGGCGGACAGTGCGCTGGGAAATTGATCGGAGACGAAGGATGAGAAACAGCCACAGACCTATTCTCTGAAGATCTTTTACCCGTCAGCTCGGCTGAGGGGTGATGGCGGAAATATAGAGGAAAAATTGTCAGCGAATTGTCATCGGGAATGGAATAAAAAGTGACAATTCCGGTTCCCATGGTAGTCAGAGTTCCAAACGAGGAACAGATCGAGGAGGAGAGATCGTGAGCGAGAGTGATAAGAGCCGGTCGGTTTCGGCAGAGGGCAATGAAGAAGCAGAGCAGCAGAACATCAGTTCTGATGGAATCGATCGCCGAGGGTTCCTGAAATGCATGGCATGGGCGGGCACCGGAGTGGTCTGGAGTTTCGTGGGAGGAGTGCCGTTCTCGCATGCTCTTGGTGGCCGCGCGGGACACGCCGCCAGCCAGGCCGATTTCAGCTTCGTACAGATCAGCGACAGCCATATTGGCTTCAACAAGCCAGCCAACACGGACGTGACTGCCACACTCCAGGCTGCTCTGGACAGGATTGGCGCAAGCCCCACGACGCCTGACTTTCTCATTCACACCGGCGATCTGACGCATAGCTCCAAACCAGCCGAATTCGACACTCTTGCGCAGGTTCTGGGAGGCAGCCGGAAACAGGTGTTTTACGTGCCTGGCGAGCACGACACAACGGTCGACGACGGCAAGATGTACCTCGACCGGTACGGCAAGGGGACCAAAGGAAACGGCTGGTACAGCTTCGATCACAAGGGAGTGCACTTCATCGGTCTGGTGAATGTCGTTCAACTCGAAGGCATGGGCAAGCTTGGCCAAACGCAGTTGGACTGGCTCAAGCAGGACCTGAGTGGGATGAAGAGCAGTACTCCTATTGTGGCCTTTGCGCACATTCCCCTCTGGGCTATCTATCCGGATTGGGGATGGGGCACTTCGGATAGTGAGCAGGCGCTGGGATTCTTGCGCCGCTTCAGTTCAGTCTCCGTCCTGAATGGCCACATACACCAGGTGATGCAAAAAGTCGAGGGCAATGTCACCTTCCACACGGCCATGTCCACGGCATTTCCGCAGCCCGCGCCGGGCAAGGCGCCTTCTCCCGGACCGCTCAAGGTGCCCGCAGAAAAGCTGCGCGATGTATTGGGGATCACGTACGCGAATTTCGTCGCGCTGAAACATGATCTTGCGGTCGTCGATTCCTCGTTGTCGGGCAGCCCGGTTGGGGGGGGATGAGGTAATTCGGATGGAACGAGCGAAGGTTGAATTGACTTTGGGATGCCTGTTCGCGGCGAGCATCGCTCTCTCCACCATCCATCCCTTGGGAAACCCGCGCACAAGTGCTCAACCGGGCGCGCCCGTCCTTGCAGCTACCGAGGTGCCAGAACGGGTGCGCACGGCCCTGGAGGCAAAGTGCGGGGATTGCCATTCGCAGAGCACTCGCTATCCGCTCTACAGCCACTTGGCGCCGCTCACGTGGATGATTGACCGCGATGTGCGCGAGGGCCGCGCAAGTCTGGACCTGTCTCGATGGCAGTTCTACAACATTGAAGACCGAATCAACGTGCTCACGAGAATGGCATCAGAAGTCCACGCCGGGCAGATGCCACCACGAACATATGTTTTGCTTCATCCCCATTCACGACTTTCTCCAGAAGAGCAGCAGCTCATATACGACTGGGCCAAATCCGAGCGTAAACACCTTCGGGTGCCGCTTAGCCCCGGTTCAGATCAATCTTCCGTCGATCCAAGGACACAGAGACCATGAACCATCACATTTGCACGTGCGCGAGAGCTAAGCGAGCACGAACAATGATGTCAATCGCATTGACTTGCTTCTCTGTATTCGTTATTGCCCTGGCGGTCATTACCACTCCAGGAACTGATTCGGTGAATGCAGCGACTGAGGGGGATCCCATACGTGGCAAGGACCTGTTCGTGAAGAGGTGTGGCGAATGCCACTCCCTCGATGCCGATAAGAAAGGCCCGCGGCTCAGAGACGTTTATGGTCGCAAAGTCGGCAGCATTGCGAGCTTCAAGTACTCGGATGCTCTGAAGGGGGCGCAGTTCACCTGGGACCAGAACTCGCTGGACAAATGGCTCACGAGTACCGAATCCGTCGTTCCGGACAACGATATGGATTTCCATGTTCCGAAGGCAGACGAACGTGCCGATATCATCGAGTACCTGCGAGTATCGTCCGGAAGATAGGCTAGACGCCTGAATCATCACTAGCTGAAAGGAAAGATGGACGCTGAGTTTTTCGAAGGAGTGGCGCTTCCGCTCTTCGACCGACTTTACAATCTCGCTCATTGGCTTATCGGAGATCGGGCCGACGCTGAAGATCTCGTTCAGGAGACGTATGCAAACGCCCTTAGGGGTATCAAATCCTTCCAGGAGGGAACGAACTTTCGTGCATGGATGCACCGAATTCTCTTACCTCGCGAAGTGGTCTGAAGGTGCAGAACGCAGTCTTTCTTGACGACGAAGAGAGCGACGCCGCCGTTCCAGCGCACTCCATTACGCCGGAATTCATCGCTCTGCAAGTGGAGAATTCCCAAATGGTGATCAAGGCCATCGCCGATTTGCCCATCATTTATCGCGAAATTGTTCTTTTGTGTGATATCGAAGAGCTTTCGTACAAGGAGATTGCACAGGTGCTTGCCGTACCCATCGGAACAGTAATGTCCCGCCTTTCGCGGGCCCGCAATTTATTGAAGCAGGCACTGGTCGTACACTCCACGGGGAGGTCGCCGTATGCAGTGTGATTCAGCCTCCGAAATGCTTGACGCATATCTGGACGGGGAGCTATATCCAGATACTTCCCCGGCGCTGCGGGGACATCTGAACGGCTGTACGCGATGCTCTGCAAAGGTCGCAGATATAGCCCGACTGCAACGCGCCCTCCGCGTCGCCCGGAGTCACTTCGCTCCGAGCGCTGAATTTCGCCAGCGTATACAACAACAGGTAGCACGATCTCGACGTCGCACTTGGATCCTGCCCTGGATGCCAATGGCAGGCGCGGTGGCTGCAATGGTGTTGTTCGTTTTTCTCTGGATAGTTCATCGGCAGACGTCCGATGCCATCGCCGAAATAGCCGACCTGCATGTCAACGCCTTGGCAAGCACCAATCAAGTGGACGTCGTTTCGACGGACCGGCATACCGTGAAACCGTGGTTTCAAGGGAAGATTCCCTTCACTTTCAATCTGCCGGAATTCAGCGGAACCGACTTCACGCTTGTAGGTGGGCGCCTGGTGTATTTCCATCAGCAACCGGGTGCGCAACTCATTGTTTCCATCCGCCAGCACAAGATTTCTGTCCTGATATTTCAGGAGTCCGAGGAAATGGAGCATGACTTCCATCGGTCGACCGCAATCGACCGGCGAACGTCATTTGGATTAGAGACTTGGCGATCGGGGGAGCTCCGATTCGTCCTTGTCAGCGATGCCGACCCATCCGGAATCGAAAACGTCGCCCGCCTGCTTAAAGAAGCCAATAAGTGACAAAGCAGTTATGGAAATGAAACCGCTCAAGCGTCCCGATTCAATCTCATGCTGGTGAATATCCGGATAATCTCGATCGCAGCTGGAATAATCCCCTGCTCAGGCGGTTAAAGAGAACAATTAGGCGCTACGTCTCTGCACGAGTAATTACGGCAGGCATGGCCGAGCCGTCGGGGGATACCTTTGCGCTCGATCAACAGATATTTGAACCGAACCATTCGGTAGCGACGGGGCTTGGGCCTGTCTACAATGCATGCGTGCTCTGTCAAATCGGCCTGCCCACCCTTGACGGTGCGGGGAGTTGCGGGTGGTTGGTTTCTTCAGCGTCTATCGGAGTAAGGCACAGAAATGGGACGTGCCGATCATGCGCTGGGTAGCTGGAGCCGTTCGGACTCTGGTACCCTCACCCCGGTGAGTTCAAGCGTCAGAGCTGGCACGCGTCAGGTTTGCGCCATCAGTTTACAAGCGAATCAGAGTTCTATCCGCGCCGCGATACAGGGCTTTCTTTCAGGAGTTCAGGCGTCGCCGCGTAAGCCTCGACACTTTTTTCGAGCTCGGCCCTTAAACGCCCATAGTGGGGGTTGACAACTATTCTGTACGTAAGGCCGTCACCGGCTGCACGCGGGTGCTGCGATACGCAGGAATTAGGGCTGCGGTCGTTTTTGTGATTCCGAGAATAGCGATCGTGAGCAACGCCGTTTCCGCGTCGAAGCTCCGCACGCCATAGAGCAGGCTCGCAAGCAGGCGGCCCAGAGCCGCAGAGGCCAACACCCCCGCACCTTCGCCAAGCAAGGTGAGCCGGATGCCCTGGGAAACGATCAATCTGCCAACACTGCCCCGTGTAGCTCCAAGCGCCATGCGAATGCTTACTTCACGGGCCCGGTTCGCTGCAATAAACGAGACTAAGCCGTAGATCCCAAGCGTCGAGAGCACCAGCGCAGCTGCTCCGAAGAAAGCGAGCAGAACGAAGAGAAAGTGTCGCACGGCAATGGTGTCGGCGATCAGATCGGGCAGAGACTGAATGAAAAAGACCCCTTGATTCGAATCGACGCTCGCTACCGTATCCTTCAGCAGTCGGGATACCTCTCGCGAGTTGGTTGGAGTTTTGACAACGATGAATTGAACGTATTTGGTCGTTTGATCCAGCGGTACAAATATACCTGGACGCGCCGCGAGATCCAGGGACTTATTGCGCATGGGCGCGACGATTCCGACCACCTGTCGCCATACTGGTTTCGTGGGATCGTCTGTGTTGATCAACTGACCAAGCGGATTTTCCCCCGGCCATAACGCCCGCGCCAGATTCTCATCAATCACGGCCACTTTGGGAGTAGCAGCCGTATCCGTCTCAGTAACGAATCTACCATGAAGCGACCGGACTCCCATCGCCTCAAGATATCCAGCGGAGACCGCATTGAAATCGACGTCGATGCCCAAATCATGCCCGTTCCCTGCGCGCTGCCTGGATTGAACTTTTACGGAATCGTATTGGCCCACAAGCGGAAATCCCGTCGAGACAGCGGCTGCTTCCACGCCCGGCGTACTCCTCAGGCGATCCAAGACCTGCTTAAAGAACAGTTGTCGCTGTTCGAACTGTGAGTAACGCGAAGGGGGAAGCACGGTGACGCCGAAGTAGACGTAATTGGCCCGATAGCCAATGTCAGTAGAGCGGAGATTGACGAACGTGCGTAGCAGCAAGCCGGCAGCGGCCATCAGGATGACAGCCAGCGCTACCTGGCTCACAACGAGCGAACCGCGCAACCTTGTCCGAGGCCGCCCCATCGTATTGCGCGATGAGTCAGAGAGGACTTCGAGCGGCGAACGCTTCAGAACCTGCAGCGCATTCAGTCCACCGACAAATATCCCGCACAGAAGCGCCAGCGCAGTTGCGAAAAGAACCGCGGGGAAATCGATGCGCGCATTCGCCAGACGCGGCACATCGACAGGGGCCAGATGCAGCAGGAATCTCATGCTCGCAATCGCCACAGGTAAACCAAGCAGAGACCCAAGACAGCACAATAAAATGCCTTGGAGCATCGGAAGCCGGGCCACTTGGGAGACGCTGCCTCCCAATGCCATGCGAACTGCGAGTTCGCTCGCTCGGGACTGGCCTTTGGCCAGCAACAGGCTCGCAATGTTCGAACACGCCAACAAGAGGATCAACGCTGTAGCGGTCTGCAGAGCAAGCAAAGGCGCATTCACCTCGCGCGTAGTCTGCTGACGCAACGATAACGCGCGGGCGCCCAAATCTTGATTTGTCTCGGGATACTCCCGCTGCAGGATTCCACATGCATTTTGCAACTGCGCCTGCGCCTCGCTAAGCGCGACGCCAGGCTTCAGCCTTGCGATTACCCCGGCATTGGGCGCCCCGTGCTGCTCTTTAGAGAGATCGATGCTCAGCGGCATCCAAAATGCCATCTGGTCGGTCGGCAACTGGGCGGTTGTTGCAAGGCGAAGCGGAAAGTTGAAACCTTTGGGCGTCACCCCGACGACTTCATAGCCGTCGCTGTCAAGATGGATAGTTTTGCCGACAATTCCCGGATCGGAATGAAACCGGCGACGCCATAAATCGTCGCTGAGAATCACGTGAGTATTGCCCGGACGCTCGCGTTCGGACGAAAACCAGTTGCCGAGCTGCGGCCGTTTGACAAGCATCGGCAACAGATTGGCAGTGACTCGCAGACCGTAGAGAGATTCAGGCTCGTCGCTTCCTGTCAAATTGACCAGGAGTAACGGTACATGGCTACATCCTGGAATGCAGGCACCGAGGTCTTCCAATCCATGGCATCCAATAGCGGAGCGGTCCAATCGTTATGATTGGCAGTTTTGGGCCAATAGCTCACAATCTGGACCAGGCGATCAGGCTGGTTGTACGGGAGAGGACGGAGGAGCACATTGCGGACGATACTGAACGTGGCAACACTGGCGCCCAGACCGACGGCAAGCACCAGGACTACGGTTGACGTGAAGACGGGTGTTTTGTACAACTGGCGGCAAGCTCGCCACAGATCGCTCGAGAATAACTCCAGAGATGCCCAGCCACGAAAATTCTTCTCAGCCATTTGATCGCGACCCCCAACTTGCTAACAGCCCGAAAATCATTCGTTCCGCAACGCCGTCATCAGAACCAGTCTCGCGGCGCGCATTCCCGGGAAGATACCCGCGGCCAGGATCGGAGAACGGCAGTGGGCGCGCAACAGGGCGGCGTTGACGACACTGAACATCGTGATGTTCCCGCCGATGGCCAAAGCCACCGTCAGAACGACGGTAGATGTGAACAGCGGGGCCTTGCGCATCATGCTCGCCGCGTAGTCAATATCGTTAATGAGGCGACCTCCACCCTAGGGAGGCGTTTCGCTGGCTAGGATTTCGAGGCGAGAACGTCGAGCATCTGGATCACCGGTGGCTCTGCAAATAGTTCTTCTGCTCTCGCGAACAAGACTTTCGCGATCTGACCATGGAGGTGAGCGTCTCGACCTTCCTGATCAGGAAACGTATCGAAGATTCCATACAGCGAGCTATCAAATCTCACTGCATACCAGGTTGTGGTCCCCGTCTCCTGGAGCACCAGTGGTCTCGCTGAGGCAAGAAAGTCTTCAACGGCGCGCTCCTTCCCGGGTCGCGCGCGCAACTGTGCCAACAATGCGAATCGATCCATTTGAGTATTCTCCTTCTCTGTGTGATGGCGTATGGTTTTCATTCATTAGGAAAAATGCTTTGGCTAAAAGTTTAGTTTCAGCGCCAGTTGTATTTGACGAGCGGAGGTGGTTCCATCCGGCCTGGTCAGCGTGGCAGTGGATAGTCCAAATGTTCCGGGGTTCTCAATCACGTTGCCCGGCTGACGAAATTGCGGATGATTCAGCACATTGTAGAATTCCGAGCGGATCTGCATTCGGAATCGGTCGGTCACGCGAACTGTCTTCGTCAGTACAGCATCCGCGTTTGTGTCGTGCGGTCCGTAAAACTGATTCCGCCCCGAGTCTCCGATATGGCCCAGAAACGTGGAACTGAAGGCATTCAGATTTACCCCGGTCTTCACGCCGGCATTCTGGATCCGCGGACCAGGATTCACGTTGGGGTCGGTCAATACATCGGGCCAGGAAAAACTTGCCACTCCGGTACGACCATTGTCCAGCTGCGTAAATATCGAATAAGGGTGTCCCGTCTGAGCGCTCACAATCCCCGAGATTCCGATCTGTTCCAGGGCTTTCCCCAGGACGCCTCCATTCAAGTACCGCTTGCCCGTACCGAACGGAAACTCATAAGAGAAATCGACCACTCCGCGATGTCGGATGTCGTTATCGGAGTTTCCTCGAAATGTCTGATTGGGATTCCTCGAATCGACGGGAAAGCTTCCCTGTCCGGCTTCCGGCGTTAATGGGTCATTCGAATCATCCGTTGCATGAGACCAGGTGTACGCAGCGCCGAACTGGAGCCCCTGAGAGAGCTGCTTCGTCAATTTCGCCTGCAAGGCGTTATAGTGGGCGTCGGCATTGGTTCGGGTGATATTCGACACGGGAAAATTGAATCCCGTCTGGAGTGCGGTTTCGCGAACCGAGACCGGCACGCCGATCTGGGGTATCCCACCATAGAGCACACCCGCGCTGATCCTTCCCTGCGGGTCTCCAGGATCACACCCGCCATTGGCAAATGTGCCTGCAGCTTCGCACGCGGTAATTGCCTGCTGAACAAGCGCGGGGTCGGGAGGCACCGCGTCTACAGACCGGATGGCGTGCGTTGCGTGCGCACCCACGTAATTCACCTCGAGCGCCAGATTCGCTGCTATTCTGCGTTGAATCCCGAAATTCCAGTTCTGGCTGGCCGGGTTCTTCAGATTTGGATCGAGCAAGGTTACCACCTGGTTTTGTCCGTTGACGAACGTCAAGCCGGGGGGCGTACTGTTCGCGAAGGGAACCGTCTCCGGAGTATCTGCTCCCGAGAAAGCATTGAATACGGTTTGCTGAAAGGGCGGATTCCCGCGAGCATTACCAAAGATGTTGTCGAATACGCGATCGTGGAAGATTCCATAGGCTCCGCGAACCGATGTCTTGCCATCCCCGTAGGGGTCCCAGGCGAATCCAACTCTCGGCTCAATGTTGCCGAAGTCGTTGGCATAAACATCGTGCCCGGTTCCTGAGCCTACCTCGGTAAATGTGAATGACGTGTCGAAGCTGTCCGCGTTCTGAAATAAGTTCGAGAAGTTTCCGCCCGTCTCGAATGGAACCCCGTTGAATTGGTAACGCAGCCCATAGTTCAGGGTCAGGTTGCTGCGAAGCTTCCAGCTATCCTGGACGAAGACATCGTATTCATGTTGGCGGAACGTCTTGGTATCGGTCGGTTGCCGGGCGCCGGCCTTGTTGAAGAACTGCGCCTGAAACTGAGCGCTGACACCGCCTACCAAGAACCAGGTCAAATCCTGCGTGGCCTGGTCCGGATTGGCCTGGGCGAATGCAAGGCTTGTTCCTCCCGAGTTCTGGAAACGATTGAAGCCAAGATCATCGCGCGAATTGAAATCATCGTTGCCCGTCGAGCGTACATCGCGGAAGTCGCCGCCGAATTTGAGCGTGTGATTTCCGACTACCCAGGTGATAGCATCCGTGTAGCTCGTGGTTCCCGTGTCTCTGGCCTGTCCTTTGGAATCGAACAGGGCATTGCAACCAAACGTAGACAAGGGCCCGACACCGAGATTGCCCTCAGGGACAGTTAGATCTCGTCCGTTGCCGAACGCCGAGCCGGTGATCGGATCGAAGATGGCCGCGCAGTTGCTGTCGAATGCTGCGTAGTTCTTATTCCACCCAAAGCGAAACTCGTTGACCATATGCCTGCTCAGGGTGGAAGTCAGGCCGGCAAGAACACCATGAGCGTAGGCTGGCGAGCTTACAACATCGATTCCAGGAGCAGTTTCGCTATGGAACGGGTTGGAATCCACCGTTCTGTCGAACGCGTAACGCAGGGTCAACTGGTGTTTCGACGTTAATTTGTGATCGATCTTGCCGGTCCAGGTGTAGGCGTTCAGGCTATCGGGACTCGGGAAGTTAAGCAGGCCAGTTACGCCTGGAATCACAGAACCTCCATTCGGTGCGGGCAGAAGGTTCAGGACCGTGCTGATGGTCGGGTCAACGCCAAGCCCGGCGAGATTGCCAGGTGAGGCCGCCGTGCGGACATCCACTGCAGTCCCGTCGGGCGCGGTGAAGAGTCCTGATTTGTATGCCGCGGTAGGAACGATCGACGTCGACGTGAGTGTAGTTCGAAATCGCTGATACTCGTTATTAATGAAGAAGAAGGTCCGATCCTTGATGATCGGGCCGCCAACCGAATATCCGAAATCATTACGCACATAGGGATTCTGCGGATCGGGCGCAGGATTGGCCGCCGTAGGAGCCCGATTGAAGTAGTCCCGCGCGCCGAGCGCATTGTAACGGCCAAACCAATAGGCGTCGCCGTGCAGGCTGTTCGTGCCCTGGCGTGTAACCACGTCGATAATGGCTCCTGTGTTCCGCCCAAACTCAGGATTGAAGCTGTTGGTAATCACCCGGAACTCCTGGGCGGAATCGGGATTGATGCTCAGGATGCCGCTGCCTGGGCCGGGAACCGAAGTATCGTTGTTGTCCACACCATCCAAGAGAAAGTTGTTGCTGCGATCGCGCGACCCGTTGACGGCAAATCCGAAGCTACCGTTATTGGGCTGAATCACTCCTGGCGATAGCAAGACCAGTTCGTAAGCATTGCGCGTCAGCAAGGGAAGGTCATTCATCGTCTTGCTGTCGATTACGGTGCTTAGTTGACTGGTTTCCGTCTCGATTTCCGCCCTAGCCGAGCCGTTCACTTCCATGACTTCCGTTACTGATCCAACCGTGAACCGGGCATTGATGACCATTGCCTGAGCCACTGCCAGGGCATTGTCATCGAAACTGATGGTCTTAAATCCGGCCTTCTCCATCACCACTCTGTACGAACCCGGCTCAAGATTGGTAATCGAGTAAGCGCCGGAAGAATTCGTCTCGGCGCTCCTGGCGGAGTTCGTGGCCTGGTTGGTTGCCATGACCTTTGCACCTGCCACCACCGCTCCTGTGGAATCGGTTACGATACCCGAAATCGATCCAGATACCTGCGCAAAGAGACTCCTCGCAGATATCAGAACGCACAACAGCACACTGAGCTTCAACAATTTCATCGCGCACTCCCCCTGACGCGGGTGCTCCGCGTTGAACACGTTTTATGGTTCCCATTTAGTGCAAAAGGAAGGAGCCCGATCGGCCGCAGGCGCGACAAATCGGGCACCAAACTCTCCACCCCAAACAGGGATTATTTGCCTTCCGGAGCACTGTTATCGGCGGGCGTGAAGAATCCAAATAACCCGTGCGCTTCGTCTCCGACACCGGCGGTGAAGAATAACCAGTTACTCGGTCCGGCCGCATGATCATTGCCGAACTTCAGTGCCCACAACCGATCGTCCTGGAGCGCATGTCCGTTGGCATCGCGTAAGAGACCGTCGAAGCGGCCACTGGCGACGTCGTAAACGGCGATCTGGCCGCTGCCGGCATTCCCGATGAGGATGTGGTTGCTATAGAAGCCGAAGTTCGCTGGCGCCAGCGCGACGCCCCAGGGCGCATTTAGCCACGGTCCGCGTTCCAGCCGCAGCAGCAGTTTGCCAGAAGGCGAGAACTTGTCGACAAATCCGAATCCCGGAAAGTCGAGATCGTCATGCTTAGCCTCATTTTGCCGCGCGTAGGTGACATACAGGTCGCCGTTAATCTCCTGTACATTAAACGGCGCAAAACCCTCGGGAATCTCGCGATCAACGAACGCCGGATGGCCGTCGATGTCAGGAAGCTGAACTGAATTGAAGTTAGCGTCATAGACCTCGACGCGGCCTGAGCGGATATTCGTCACATACATATACGAGGGGCCACCAGTGGTTAGCTGCGCAATGGTTGCGCCTTTGTACACGGCTCCGTTGGCGGCGGTTGGGTTTTTGGAATTATCCACGACGATAAATGCATCACCAGGAAGGTCCTGGGGATTGATTCCCGGACCCCAGGCGACGATGGTTCCATCTTCAGTCACGAATGTAAAAACTGCTCCCGTCGTCTTGCCGTCCGCCTGGAAGGAAAACCCTGACGCTCCCGTAAATACCACGCCTGTCGGTGTGCCGCCTACTGCACTCGTCGGCGATGGAATATTCACGACGAGGCCTTGCTTGACTCCCTGCCCGTTGTACAGAGTCGACAGGCCTGCATTGTTGTCCGATATCCACCAGGGGCTTGTGGAACTTGAAACAAGTCCCCATGGATTCAGCAGTTGGGTGTCGGCCTGCCCGGTGGGCGGATTCTGAGCGAGTCCCTGAATGTCTGATACAAGATTCGTTTGCTGGAAGGCCTGTGCCATGGCAACCTTGCCTCCCGCGCACACGACAATTGCGGCGGCGATCACTGCGCGCAAGTTGCCCATTGCTTTCAAATCCATTTGGTTCCTCCCGATTAAATTTGGGCATCACGGTTGATGCACAATAACTAACTGCTGGGGAGAAGAAATATTCCCGGGAAATGTCTGGTGGTTAGTTTTATCGATTTGCCATCACCTTTGGCGATGAGCCATCGTGCTGCGTTTGTGCACATTCGAATGCGACGAAGAAGAAATGTTCTGTGCGTGGGAATATTTCTCGGCCTCGCCAGTTCACGACGGTAGCCGGACCTCTTGGCAATCTCAGAAATGGATGGAGCGTAGCGCATGGGCGAAGAAAGGCTTCCTTCTGGATCAGCGTTAGAAACAGATGCACAGGCAACATCTTCAACGAGCGGCGACGTCGAGCGTCATTGGCAAGGTGTCGTGAAAAGACGCTCATTTTTGAGCGGAATTGGGATAACCGCGGCAGCACTTTCTGCCGGCGCATTGCTACCCGCCGAAAGCAGAGCACAGGCGAGGTCGAGCAGCGGCAGACTTTCTCCCGGTGACGTGGCCCTGCTGCAGTTTGCGCTATGGGCGGAACTTGTCGAAAGCGATT
>Ga0206941_10184_pt1 | contig 17982 bp, 12 predicted proteins | sample Alteio_BWOrgHeat_9_FD_153251 | JGI IMG/M metagenome (GOLD analysis project Ga0206941, IMG submission 153251) | Enriched cells from forest soil in Barre Woods Harvard Forest LTER site, Petersham, Massachusetts, United States -... | ecosystem: Environmental > Terrestrial > Soil > Temperate forest >...
TGTCATTCGACAGGCTCTTGGGTATACAAACGCTTCCCCCGGTCATCATGGATGTCGAAAGAAGTCAAAGCTTGTGCCTCGCTGCTAGTGTGCGCCTTGGCTTCCTCTAGAGTGTCGAAGTCACCCTCATGCCACTCTTCGTTTGGAAAGGGGAAGTGATCGTTGCCGATCACCCTAAACTTCCCTTTCGGTGCTTTCCGGTCTTCTTTGTGGTAGTCGAACATCATTCCCTCAGGCATTCATCCCAGCAGTCTGGGTGCTCGAGTCAGATCACCCCGTCTTGGTAATCCCTTCCAACGTTTTAGTTGTAGAAAGCAGTGTGCATTGTACACGTAGATGCGGAGGTACGTAGATTGGCTAACGCATTCTCAGTCGGTGAACAAGCACTCTCCGTGATCATCGAAGACGCGGTGCGAGGTCATGGGCTTCGGTTTGCAGTAGGCCATAGCCTCTTCAAGAGTGCTGAAATCGCGTGACCAATCCTCTGGTGGGACTGGAAAATCATCCGTCCCGACCACCCTGAACTTTCCTTTTGGTGCTTTCGTTTCTACGTCGAACATCATTTCTTTCCCCTTTCCTCCTTCTGCCGTTCCTTCTGCCATTTTGGGTGGTTCCCAAGACCACTGGCTAGAGGAGGTAGGCTCTTCCAAAGCTGCATTATAGGCAGAATGGTACAGTGTACCGTAGATACGCAGGTACGTAGATATGCGACCTGTTCTTCAGAATGGGCTATTTGGGCATGACTAGCCTTCTGTAGGTGAACTGGAGCTTAACTTTTCGAGATTCCGGGGGATCAACACCGTCCCTGTGCTATTCAGCGCCCTCTCTGCAGTTAATAAGCTACCCGCATTACTCATATAGCGTTGACGATTCCGTGGCGCACATTCGTTGTTTGTTGCTACTCACAATACCCAGAGAATCAACAACTTCCGATTTTCGGACCTTGCCATCGCCACGGTAACGGCTCCGTCGTCGTCTCAAAGGTGTATGCTGATTCTAAACAACTTATGAGCTTACCGACGCAATTGCAGAGTGATTCAAGAGCACCCGAAACGCTTACGTCCTTGCCGTTCCCTAAAGGTATTGAAGCTGGAAGGAAGTACTGCGGTCTGACCGTCCTAGAGCGTGTCCCGAATGACGCCCACGGAAGGATACGGGTGCTGTGTGCCTGTGTCTGCGGAAAGCAGTGTGAAGTGCGGCTCACTGATCTCAAGGCCGGTCACACCCAGAGCTGCGGATGTAAACGGGTCAGCTCCCTGCGCCATCGGCTTGGCCGAGTCCAATTGATGCGGCTTGGACAGTTCTCTGCCTTGGGGAAAGCCCATCCTGAGCTTGGAGCCACTACGAAATCAACGAAGTGGGTTGCAGGGTGTGTTTATTGCGGCAGAGTGGTGGTTTCAACTACTTCTGAACTGAGGCGAGGAAGGAAACGCTGTCCTTGTTCTGAAGGTGCATACAATTCGTGGCGCGACATGATTCAGCGTTGCACGAACCCGAAGCATGAGCAGTATAAGGACTACGGCGGCAAGGGTGTCATCGTCTGCGAGGAGTGGCGCAAAAGCTTTCAAAGATTCTTGCTCTACATGGAGCCGAGACCTGAGGGAAAGTCGCTGGATCGTTATCCTGAGCGGAACGGGCCGTATAAGCCGAAGAATTGTAGGTGGGCAACTCCTAAGGAGCAATCCGAAAATCGGGACTAGCCTGTTTCTGATTATCTGGTTGCTTCAGCAAAGCCCAACGGGTTGTGGATGAGATCTTTCGCTCCGCGAATTTGTTCGTACCCTGTTGAGCTGCGAGCGGTTCCGAGGCCAAGCAAAGTCTGGAATGCCGCCGCGGGCGTTTTGCGACGGTTGTGCCGAAAGACGAATTCATTGAGGTAAACCTGGAGTTGGCTCTTGCTCACTCCGTGGTAGGTTCCGATAAGCCACTGTTGGAGATTCCCGATCGCCCGGTCGGCAAGTGGAACAGCGGATTTGGCTCCTTTTCGCAATTCCGAGCGAAGAGGCTGGATGCGAACGACGTGCCTGTAGCCGGCCTTGACTAGCCCAGAGAAACTCTTCAGCCCATCCGTATAGATCGTGGAACCAGGAGCGACGTTCTGAGAGAGGAAGAACCTTATCGTGGCCGCCTTGAAGTCCGCAATTACACTCATGCGGGTTCGGCCAGAGGCTCGACCCCGTTTCTCTACGGCGACCACGACCAGAGCCGCACGCCTGTCCTTGAGCTGACGACTTCCCTGCAGTCCTGCCTGCTCTCCGCCGATCCACGTGTCATCCACCTCTATCTCGCCGCGCAGAGGCTCCCGGGCTGCGTTCACCATGGCCCGGCGAAGTTTGTGCAGCATCATCCATGCGGTCTCGTAGCAGGTCAGGCCCAGTTGACGTTGCAAGAGCAGGGCAGAGACACCGCGCTTGTCGATGGTCATCAGATATGCCGCCCAAAACCAATGGGTCAGCGGTATTTTGGTCCGATGAAGGATCGTCCCCGAGGTAAGTGAAACCTGGTAACGACACTTGCCGCATTGCTGGCGACCCTGGCCCAGCAACGCATAGGCTTTTCCATGGCCGCATCGGGGACAACTGAACCCATCCGGCCAGCGGCACGCTGTCAGATACTGCTGGCAGGCTTCCTCTGTGGCAAAGTCAGACTGAAACTGCCGTAGCGTCTTCGGAAAGGGCGGTCGAGGCATGCCTTTACACTACCTATTGGGCCTTGCTGAAACAACCAGATAATCAGAAGCCTGTTAGTCAGGCTAGCAACACCTAACTCAAGTAGAAAGAAGAACGTGGATGCCGACAAGAAAGAAACCTTCGTCGCCAGAGAAGAATCCTTCGCCTGCAATCGTCAGGTTAGGCAAGGGTAGATTCCAATCACTGCAAGCAGCCGCCGACAAGAACAAGGAAGTAGAGACTGAGAAGGCGAAAAGGCGTACACGCGATCTAAAGAGGGCGAGAAAACAGGCTGAGGAGAAAGCTAGGCAGAGGAAAAACCCAAGCAAGTTTACCCAACTAAAAGAATCTCTAGCCAAGGAGATTCTGAAGAAGAAGACTGTGAAGAAGGTCAGCAAGGCCCAGCTAAAGCGTCTACGTGCTATTGCAGATCTTGATGCAGCACAAGCTGCACTAGCCAAGCTGAACAAACTGCCCGTTCGGGGGCAGCAGCGAATGCCTGAGGAGCGCGTTCAGGCGTGTAGCCATTATTTGTCGGTTGAAATCGAGTTGAACGAAACCGTAACCGCAAGCGACGTCGGCAAAGCGTTCCTCCGACTCGGACGAGAGTTCAGGGATCATGGGATCGAAGGTCGGATTAGCAAACCTGTGGTGACCATTCGTGACGATGGTATGCAACCCAGCGGAAATGTTCTGAATGAGAGTTCAGACCGTATCGGTACATGGCAGGTGTGTACCAAATGAGAAATGGCGGATTCCGAATTGCTGATTTACAGCGCATACTAGGGTGCAGCGCATCCACCATCGCGCCGCATCGTTTGTCCTCAGGTGCTGTGCTAAGACATCTGAGATTTGCTAAGAAAAAACAGGAGTAAATGGGCAATAACGTCCAAAATATCCGTTTTGGCAGCTTCCATCATTTTTCGTAAGCTACTTATTTTATTATATTTTATTGAATTTACTTGGGATAGGTATGACTACTGGCGGAGAGAGTGGGATTCGAACCCACGTTAGAGTTTCCCCTAAACACGCTTTCCAAGCGTGCGCCTTCAACCACTCGGCCATCTCTCCGTGAGGGTGGTTGTCCTTTTGAATTTAACATAGCGACCGTCCTCCGGCGTCCCCACCGGCCGGTGGATGAACCACGATTCAGCTCCACCTGAAATCGTTTACACTCTCGCGCTTGCCGGGTTATAGTTGCCGGTTGATCCCGCATCCGCGTTCACCGCCCACACGGCTTCAAATGTGCAATCACTCAAGAGGGAACCTCCATGCCATCGATTACGCGTCGCGACCTGATTTCCTCCGGCCTGGCTCTCACGGCCTCTTCCGCACTCACTCGTTCCGCGTGGGCGCGCGCCGCTGGCATGATGGCAAACGCGCCTCCGTCCGGATCGGCCGCGGCGTCGCCCGCCATCACTCCGCGCGAGCAACTGCTTTTCGACTTCGGCTGGAAGTTTACCTTTGGCCATGCGGATGATCCGGCGCGCGATCTGAACTTCGGCCTGGGCCAGGGCGACTTTTCCAAGACCGGCGACTTCGAATTCGCCAAGGCCAAATTCGACGATTCGAAATGGCGCAGGCTCAATCTACCCCATGACTGGGCTGTCGAATTGCCCTTTGTCCACGACGATGTAAAGGCCGGCGACGATTACCCCACACAGTCGCATGGCTACAAGCCCATCGGCCGCCGCTTTCCTGAAACCAGCGTCGGCTGGTACCGCCGCGCATTCGCCATCCCAGCCAGCGACCTGGGCCGCCGCGTCTCCATCGAGTTCGATGGCGCCTTTCGCAGCGTGCTCATTTTCGTCAATGGCTGCTTCGTCGGGCGCAACGACAACGGCTACGCGCCGTTCGGTTTTGACCTCACCGATTTTCTTGCCGCCGGCGCAACCAATTACATCGTGCTGCGCGTGGATGCCGGCTTCGGCGATGGCTGGTTTTACGAGGGCGCGGGTATCTACCGGCATGTATGGCTCACCAAGACCGATGCCTTGCACCTCGGAAGGTGGGACAGCACGGTGCGCGCTGCGGTCAAAGGCAACGCGGCGACACTCTCCCTCTCCACAGTCGTCTCCAACGCAGGCAAGCAGGCCGAAAATGCGAAGGTGAGTTGGAAGATCCTCGATCCATCTGGCAAGACCGTCGCCACCGCGGACGCGCCCGCGCAGTCGATCGCTGTCGATGGTTCCGCGACTTTCGTCGCGACGGCCCAACTCGCGAGTCCGGCGCTCTGGTCCATCGACACGCCCAATCTCTATTCGGCCACAGTTACCGTTGAATCGGACGGGAAGGCTCGCGATGCCGAGCGCGTCAGCTTCGGTGTGCGTACCGCCGTGTTCGATGCCGACAAGGGCTTCTTCCTCAATGGTAAGTCGATCAAGATCCAGGGCACGTGCAATCACCAGGACCACGCCGGCGTCGGAGCCGCACTTCCCGACCGCCTGCAGTGGTTCCGCCTGGCCGTGCTTCGCGAGATGGGGGGCAACGCGGTGCGGACCTCGCACAACATGCCCACGCCGGAGTGGGTCGACGCCTGCGATCGCATGGGCATGATGATGATGTGCGAGACGCGCCAGATGAGCTCCAATCCCGAGGGTCTCGCGCAGCTCGAGACCATGGTCAAGCGCTATCGCAACTCGCCTTCGATCATCTTGTGGTCCATCGGTAACGAAGAATCCACCTTGCAGGAACCGATGGCCGATCAGGGCGCGAAGATCGCGGCCACTATGGTTCGCCGCTGCCACGAGCTCGATCCCACGCGGCCGGTGTCTGCCGCGGTGAACGGCGATAACGAGAAAGGCGTCTCGGATCCTTTGGACGTGATCGGATTCAACTATCACCTTGAGTTTCCTGATGGATTTCACAAAAAATATCCGAAGCGGCCGTGCTATGGGTCGGAAACCTCAAGCGCCATCGGCACGCGCGGCATGTACACCACCGACCCCCTCCGCAATCTCATGAATTCCTACGACGGCGTCGTGCCGTGGGGCGAAACCGCCGAAGACTGGTGGAAGTTCTATGGCACGCGCGACTGGATGGCGGGCGGCTTTGCCTGGACAGGCTTTGATTATCGCGGCGAGCCCACGCCCTATGGCTGGCCGTCGATCAGTTCGCAGTTCGGCATCGTCGACATGTGCGGATTTCCAAAAGACAACTTCTACTACTACACGGCGTGGTGGGGCAGGGAACCGTCCCTGCACGTGTTTCCGCACTGGAACTTCGCGGGCAGGGAAGGCGACGAGATTCCCGTCTGGGTCTACACCAACGTTGAAGAAGTCGAGCTATTCATCAACGGCAAAAGCCTCGGCACGCAGAAGGTCCCGCACCTGGGCCACGTCGAGTGGAAAGTTAAGTATGAGCCGGGCTACATCGAAGCCCGTGGATCTAAAGCAGGAAAGGTCGTATTGACCGAGAAGCGCGAGACCACCGGCCCGACGGCCGCGATCCGCCTCACCGCCGATCGCACGGAGATCGACGCGGACGGCGAAGACGTTGCCGTGCTCAAGCTCGAGGCACTCGACAAGGAAGGCCGTTTCGTTCCCACCGCCAACAACTTCCTTGGGTTCAGAATCTCTGGAAGCGGCGCGCTTATCGGTGTGGGCAACGGCGATCCCAACTGCCAGCAGAGCGACAAGGCGCCGTCGCGCTCGCTCTTCAACGGCCTTGCGCAGATCATTGTGCAGTCAACAAAGCAGCCCGGACAGATCAACGTTGAGGTGGCCAAAGATGGTTGGGACGGCGCAGAACTCACTCCGGCCAAGCTCTCGATCACCACCAGGCGCGTAGATCTGCGACCGTCCGTTCCGGTATTGAATGATCAGGGCTGACGCGCCTCCCGAATCGTTGCACTCTGTTGCATGTCAGAGCTTCACCACAGGCATTGTTCTCCTGAATCAGCTACTGAACCTCCGTGCCCTGTCCTTGCGACTCACCGGGGTCCCCAGCGACAGGTCTTCGTCGCTGGGGTGGTCGGTCGCAAGGGCGGGAGACCACATCCGTCAACGTCCCGGAGGTCCGCCCGAGTTCTTCGCCTTGGACAGCAGTTCGTCCACCTCGTCATATCCGCAAGGAATCTCGATCCCCTCAATCGTAGCTCCAGCGCTGAGCAGGGCCTCCACCGATTCCGGTGTCCGGCGGTTCTTCCAGTAGGAATCGACGCATGCCTTCACCGCCAGCGCAAGGGGAGTGCGGCCTTTGCCGTCGACGGTGTTCACAGGCGAGCCCCGCTCGATCAGCAGCTTCACGGTGTCGGGCCACGCGTGCCACGCAGCGACGTGCAGTGCCGTGCTGTTCGGCGCAATGTCGAAGTAACCATCGCCCGCATAAAGCGCATCCGGCGGGATGCCCACGTTCAGGAGAGCCCTCACGCCCTCGCTGTTGCCGTTACCGGCAAACTCCGCCAACACCGTTCCGCCTTCGGCAACGAGTTGCTCCACGAACTCCGGATCGGCCGAAATGATCGCGCGAATCGCATCGTCGTCAGCCTTGGCACACGCCGCGATCAGCGCTTCCACGCCCGTCAGTGCAAGGTCGAATCCCCGTTCCTCGAGTAGCCGGAGCACATCGCCCCGGCCCCGGCGAGCCGCCATCGAGATACCCGATCTGCCGGTGTGTATATTTTTCAAAGTTGGATCGGCTCCGTGATCGACGAAGAGCTCAATGTTGACGAGGCGATTATCTCGGTGCAGTGCCTGGTGCAGCGCCGTATAGCCCCAGCGCGTCATGGCGTTTGGATCGGCTCCATGCTCGAGCAACATCCTGATTCCCTCCGTGTCGTGCCAGTCTCCCTTGCGCAGCAGCAGCGTCGTCATGCTGGCGCTGTTGAGTCTGTCGCTGTCGAGCAGCACTTTCAGCACTGCGAGATCGTAGTTCTCTGCCACGTGATAAGGAGTCTCCTCGTCGTTGGGATCGGCGCCGCGTTCGAGCAGCAGCCGCGTCAGGCCTTCATGTTGCGCCACGCCCGCGGCCCCGTAGATCGCGCTCTCGATCACGGGCCGAGGGTTGGGGTAGTCGATCATCTCGATCCATCCCGTGTTGGCGCTTGCCCCCGCGTCGAGAAGAGCACGGGCCGTGTTGACGAACGCATCCGATCGCGAGCGATCCACACGCAGATACCGCGAAAAGCACAGGTGCGTCAGCGCATCCCATCCGTCAGGCCCGCCTTTCGCCGTCGCGTTCGCAGTGTCGCGCGCCAGGAAATCACGCACGCCCGCTTCATCGGCCAGCATGGCGGCCACATAGATATTGGCTCGCCGCACCTGCGGATATTGCGCCAGAATGAGCTCCGCTTCTTCAAGTGTTCCCGAAGCGTGCGCCTCGCGAGGCGCGCATGCCGCGCGTATGAACGCCGCCACAGGATCGGGCAGCGAAGCGACCGACCGTTGCAGGTTCAATGTAGTGATATGCGCTGCAAACTTGGGCCAGCTTTCAAAACCGTGTTCGCGCGCGATAACGAATTGCGCATCGGTGAGCGTCACGCTCTGCATGTCGTCGGGGCCTAGGCGCGCAAAGCGAGGATGATGCAACTGCACACGCGTGAGCGCTTCGGGCGTTCTCAGACCGCACGCGCGCGCGAGTTCTTTGGCTTGCTTCCTGTATTGTTCGAGGTTGGGACGGGACGGCAGCGGCTTGACTTGATCAGGCATACGAAGCTCCTTTCGCTGAGTGCCTGGAGTCCGCATTAATCAGGCTGAAAGAAGTTTCGTCAGATTGTGTCTTGCAGAAGGTGGGCACGGCCCTTTCCGCGGACTGGATGCGCCCTTCGCGCTGATTATCAACTTATGCGAAGGGCGGTGTTCAAGTCAACCGGTCCATGCGTGAGCGATCGACGTGCCGAAAAAAGCCGTGCCCCATCCTTTCGCCTTGTTCTTGGCGAAAGGGTGGGAAACCACAAAAGCCAGGTGCCCCACCCTCGCGGCGTCGTTGTTTTTGCCGCTAGGGTGGGATACCTCGCATCCTCGTTCGTGGACCACACCGTTTCGGTCCTATCAGCCAATCGCAGCATCAATACGTAAGCTGCAGTTCCAGCCCCTTCCCCGTATCAGGAATGAGCGCCGCGATGCGGTGATGTTCCGCGTCATAGGCCGTGGTCGCGGGCGTCGCCGGCGTCGCCCCGGCGCCATTCAGCGCCGACACAGTGGCCGCAGTCGCCGGCTTCGTCGCGCCGTAAATCTCGATCGAGAGCAGTTTCCACCATGCCGGGAAGCTCCCCTCGGGCGGCGCGATCGTCACGATGATTCCCTGCGCCGACAGGCGGCACGTGAAACTTTCGCGGAGGAATTGCCCGTTCTGAAAGTCGTAGCTCACCCCGTCATCCAGATAGAGGCTGCCGCCGCAATCTTTGTTGTACCCCGTCGGCGGATAGACGCGCAGCGTGAGCGGTCCCTCGGGTTTTTGATCGGTGCTTTGCACCAGCGGCTGTTCCGGCACGATGGCTCCCGCGCGCACAAACACCGGCAGCGTATCGAGGCTGCGGTGAATTCGCACCTCGGCCGTCTGGATCCCAGCCTTCTCGGGATTTTTGCGCCCCATCCCGCCCTCAACCTGCGCGCCCGTCCAATAGTCATACCAACCCACTGGAGGCAGCGCGACAGCGTAATCATCCATCTCGTCCGGATAAGGGCTCTCGGCGACCAGCAGGTCGTGGCCCAGCATAAAATCGTTGTCCACCGTGGGATCTACCAGTTGCCGTCCCGCTACCTCCGGAAACTCCAGAAACATAGGCCGCATGATGGGCAGCCCCGTGCGGCTCATCTCTTCCGTCGTGGTGTAGAGATAGGGAAGTAGCCGGTACCGCTCTTCAATGTAGCGTCGCCGCAGCGTAAGATCCTCCGGCGTCCCGTTCTCCCACGGCTCCTGGGGCAGCGTTCCAAAGCCGGTGTGATCGCGATCGATGGGCTGAAAAGCTCCCAGCTCGAGCCAGCGTGTCAGTAGCTCCGGTTGCGGAGAAGCGGCGAATCCGCCCACATCGGCCCCGGCCATTGCAAATCCGCTCAGGCCTAAATTGAGCAGTTGCGGAATCGTCTGCCGCAGGTGAAACCAATTGCTCGAATTGTCTCCGCTCCACGTCGCAGCATAGCGCTGTCCGCCCGCATAGCTCGCGCGCGTCATCACAAATGGCCGCACGTTAGGCGTCAGCTTCTTCAACCCTTCAAACGTACCGCGCGTGTTCTCCATTCCAAACACGTTGTGAATCTCCAGATGGCTCGCCGTGCGCAGCGCAAAGCCCGGCTCGTCGATGCGATGCTGCGTGTCGTCGGGCATCGTCTTCGACGGAACTTCGAAGACCGCGGGCTCATTCATGTCGTTCCAGAATCCCGCCACTCCTTTGGCCACAAAATCGCTGTAGAGCGTGCCCCACCACTCCCGCGAAGCCTTGCGCGTGAAATCAGGAAAAACCGACTTCCCCGGCCATACGGCGCCCACATACGTCGATCCATCAGGATTCTTGACAAAGTGATCGCCCGCCGCGCCTTCGTCGTAAGGCTTGTATCCCGCATTCGGTAAATTCGCGATGTGCAGATCCGTGATCACCACCGTGCGCAAGTGCAGGGCCTTCAGGTCCTGGATCAGCTGGTCGAAGTGTGGAAACCGTTCGGGATCAACCGCAAACGGCCGATTCTTCAACTGGTAGTCGATGTCCAGCCAGATCACGTCGGCGGGAATATGCTCGCTGCGCAGGCGGCTCGCGATTCGCCGCACCTCCGCCTCCGGAAAATAGCTGTAGCGCGACTGCTGATAGCCAAGCGACCACAACGGCGGCAGCGGGCTCTTGCCCACCAGCCACGCCCAGTTCTGCACCACCGACTTCGGATCCGGCCCGTACACGATGTAGTAGTCCAGCGGTCCGCCCTCAGAGCCGAACGAATAGGCGTCGAGATACTCCTTGTTGAAGTCGAAACTCGCGCGCCACGTGTTGTCCAGAAATATCCCGGCGCACACACCTTTATGAAACGTGAGGAAAAAGGGAATCGACTTGTAGATCGGGTCGGTGGTCTCCTGCCATCCAAAGGCGTCGGTGTTCCAGTTCGTGAAAGCGTGATTGCGCCGGTCGAGCGGTCCGGCCTTGTCGCCGAGCCCGAAGTAGTGTTCGTCCGCCGGCGACTTCATGTACACCCGAAACGACGCGCCGTGATATTCAATCGGCCGCCCCGGAAAATCTTCGGCGATCACGTGGCCCTGCAGGTCCGTCACCGTGAGCCCCAGAGGATCCTTGCGTACTGTCACGCGCAGCGTCGCCGTCTTGAATCCTACCGCCGTTGAAGACGATTCGGGCGTGACCGCGACGGTTGCCGTGCGCGACGCCGGCAGCACTGCCCATGAAGCATCTTCAGGCAGCTGCCCGGCCGGTCCCACGCGCACGCGCAGCACATCGTCACGTAATGCCGTGATCTGCAGGATCGCCGCTCCCGAACGAATTTCGATCCCATTCGCGGATGCGCGCGACGAGGTCACGCGTTCAAGCCGGACGAAGGCAGGCTTCTGCTGTGTCTCGGCGGTTGATTTGGCTTGTGCGGTTGCGGCTAAAAACAAAGCTCCAAGTACAACAAGAACAAGACTTCTCTGTGATGGCACTCAGCACCTCATGGGGGCCAATTATGTGACCACAGAAAAGATACCGACTTGGGCTGACAATTGAAAGCGAGGAGGATCCCTGGCTCAGATTTTCCCGGAGTGTTCCATGAATTTGGGCACCGGCTTTACCGCTCTGCCGACAGTACGCGGCATGCGAACTCTCAGGGAACGCTGGCGGGGTTTTCTCTGGGAAGACCCCCGGGACTGATTTCTGGTTGGCCAAAAAAAGAGGCAGCAGGGCTGGCAGATCTTGCCCCGCTGCACAGGAGAATTTCTGAGAAACTTACCAATCCACCAATTCCATGTTGGTCATCTCTCGCGTTGCACGCAATAAATCGTTCTCTAATGAGAAGCGAAATCCGAGGAGTTTGGCCCGCATCGCAATAGAATGGACACTCCGGAAGGAGGGCGCGATCCGATTTACATGCCCGGAGATGATGAGTTCACGTGCGCGGAGGGGTGCGCCCCGGTAAATGCGGAGATATGCCGCATCGACATCGGGCATCATCTCAAACAGCAGGGAGCGTACATCGACGGCATCTTTTAATGCCTGTAGTGAGGCATGCCGTTGACCAATTTCAGGCCGCAGACCCGCGTCCCATGGATCTGGTACACGGGCAATCCAGTCACACTCAGCCACACACTCTTTAAGTTGAAATCGAATCATTCGCAGTGGTGCGCGAGTTAGATCGCCATAGCGCATCCGCACGCGCAGTGTGCGAGCGAAGACGCCAACTTCACACAGTCGCTTCGCCAGCTTTGAAGTACCCGTCGAGCCCCAATCGCCTTCGGGATCGAACGGGGAAATGGGAAAGGCAGATGACATTTCAATTCTCCAGTGGTCTGGGAACGGGAGTGCCCTCAGATTGCGGCCACTCCCCTTTCCCCGCTGCGGATACGAATCGCATTTTCCACCTTGTAGAGGAAAATCTTGCCGTCACCAATCTTCCCCGTATAAGCGGACTTCATAATCACATCTATCGCCTTGTCGAGAATGTCATCGTCGACGATCAGCTCAACCTTGATCTTGGGTAAAAGATCGACTGAGTACTCCCGGCCCCGGAAGACCTCGGTATGGCCTTTTTGCCGCCCATGCCCGCGGACTTCCGAAACCGTCATGCCATCGATCCCGATCTCGATCAGCGCGGTCTTTACGTTTTCGAACTTGTTTGGCTGAACGATTGCTTCGATCTTTGTCATAAGCTCCTTTCGAGGGATCGATCAATCGCCCGCGTGGGATGTCAGCGCGCTAAGGTTCGAGGCCGGTGCGGTCACAGACCCATGAACGGTCAGCTCCTTGGGCATGCCGGCCGGCGCAGCAAGTGAGGAGACAACATATTCCGGATAGGCGGAGATGCCGTGCTCGTGGAGATCGAGGCCGTACAGTTCGCCCTCTTCCGACACGCGCAGAGTTCCCGTAAGGTTGACCGCGTACATCACCGCCAGCGAAACCGCGAACGTCGCTGTGGTGACGAGGGCGCTGCCGATGAATTGAGCTTTGAGCAGCGTCAATCCGCCGCCGTAGAAAAGGCCCGCCAGTGGAGCCGAGTTATCGGGCGAAACCGGCCCCGTGGCTCCGTACTTGCCACAGGCAAAAAAGCCGAGCGACAGCGTTCCCCAGATACCGCAGAAACCATGTACGGGAACGGCGCCGATGGGATCGTCGATGCGCAGCCACTCCAGCAATTCCACACCCAGGCAAACCACTACCCCGGCAACTCCGCCGAGAAGGATCGAACCCGTCGGGCTCACCCAATAGCACGGGCAGGTGATTGCCACCAGTCCAGCAAGAAAGCCGTTTACCGTGAAACCGATGTCCCACTTCTTGCTTAGCGTGTAGGCGTACATCATCGCGGTGAGACCCGCTGCGCAAGCGGCGAGCGTCGTGTTTGTGGCCACGCGGCCAATGCCGACAAAGTCCATCGCAGAGAGCGTCGAGCCGGGGTTGAATCCGTACCAGCCAAACCACAGCAGGAGTCCGCCCGAAGCGGCGATGGTCAGGTCATGCGGCAACATCGGGCCGCCGCCGTCGCGCTTGAACTTGCGTCCCAGCCGCGGACCCAGCACGATCGCTCCCGCCAGTGCGACAAATCCGCCAATCGTGTGCACAACCGTTGATCCGGCAAAGTCGTGGAATCCCGTCCCAAGGGTGGGGAGAAAATAGCCCGACGAACCCATGGTCGCAAGGAAGCCGTCCGGGCCCCACGCCCAGTGGCCAATGATCGGGTAGATAAAGCCCGATACGCAGACCGAATAGAGCAGGTCACCAACGAATCCCGTGCGTCCGATCATCGCGCCCGAGGTAATGGTGGAACAGGTGTCCGCGAAAGCGAACTGGAAGATCCACACCGCGAGGAACGCTACTCCCGTGGACTCATATGTGTCCGGCACACCCTGCAGGAAGAACCAGTGATACCCGATGAACCCGTTGCCGTGACTGAACATGAACGCGAAGCCGATGGCATAGAACAGAATGCCGCACAGACACGTGTCGACAATGCACTCCATCAGCACATTCACTGTTTCGCGGGAGCGGCAGAAGCCCGCTTCGAGCATGGTGAAGCCCACCTGCATGCCGAAGACGAGGAACGCCGCAATCAGTGTCCATGCGGTGTTTACGGGGTTCACAACATCGGCCGCCTTGACGGTGCTGTCGGCCGCGTAAACCTTGGCGAAGAAAACTCCTGTGACCGCGGCCATGATCAACAGTGTCAGGCCGACACCTGCCAATTTGCCGGCCAGCATCGTTGCTCCGTACCGTCGCCACTGCGGTTCCCTTAACCGTGCTCGCAGGCGCGATAGCTTTTGTGCAATTGATACAGAACTACGCCGACGCACAATGGACTTCATCGTGTCACTCCTCCGTTCAGATTTGGGCTTTCATAAGACTGCAAACGCTCAACGCCTTGGTAGGGACACACACCAGGCGATGACCCGCTGAGAGGCAGAAACTGGGCTTGATGCTTCGGTAGACTGATTTGCTCGGTGGAGGAAGCAGAGCGTTGGACCGGGTGCTCGCCTCTCACCTGACGGACTGCCAATCGTTATGGGTCGAGACTAGTGGCAGCTTTCAGATGAGACAACTATCCTTTGGTATAGTTCTGCGCTTTTCCATAAGGATGGTGTGAGGATCGTTGCGAACCCGCAGGATTTGCCAGGGAAATGATCACTCTTCAAGAGATTCAGTTCTTCAGTGCGCGATTCGCAATTGCAAATAGCCGAACACGACGACCATAGTTAGAATCCCGCTTTGAGCGTGGCCGCACGTTTACCGATCTGATTGGCAAATACTTCTTCCTCGGGCGTCTCCGCCTTCATCGACCCCAGGTTGATCTCCACGTTGGCCAGTGCTCCTTCGAGAGCGGCCCGCGTCAATGCGGTCGCGGTGGTCAGGTCGGAACTCATGTTGGGGTTGGTGATCGGCCGCAGCGTCTCCACCATCCGCGCCACCTCCGCCGACTTCTCGGCCACGCGCAACGGCACGCTGGTTGCCTGCTGCAGCGCCGAGTTGATCAGGCGCTTGCCATCGGCAGACTCCTTCGCCACCCGGTACGCCTTCATCACCACGTTGTACGAGTCCGCATCGGCGTCGATCGCCGCTTTCAATTCCTCGCGCAGCGTCCCCAACCGCGCAATCGCCGTGTTCAACGCGTCGGTGTGTTGCAGGTACGCCTTCTTTCCGCGCGACATCGCCGCCACCATGTGCGCCAGTCCCGCCGCCATCGCTCCTGCCGCAGCCGCCGCGCTGCCCCCGCCCGGAGTCGCCGTGGGCGCCGCCAGTTGCTCGATAAATGGCTCGATCCCCACGCGCAATCCGCCCACGGCCGTCTTGCCGCCCATCACCGCGGCCAGGCGATTCTCCAAAATCAGCGACGAGTCAAAATTCTCCACCTGCAAAAACCACTCCGCCGCCTGCTCCAGAGCCAGCTTGGGAATCAATCCCACAACCTCGCTTGAAACCGGCACAACCCCGTAACGCGCCGCCTCCCGCCTCACAAACTCGAACACGCGATGAATCGGCGTCTGTTCGAAGTCGGTAAGATTCATCGACACCTGCGCCATGCCCCGCACCAGGAACCCCGATCCCTTCACAAACCTGAGGCCGCCCGTAGAGAAGCGCACCGCCTTCGCGATCTTCTTCGCGATCTCGACATCGGTAGTGTTCAAAAACACGTTGTAAGCGATCAGAAATTTCCGCGCACCCACCACCGTAGCCCCTGCCGTCGCATGCACGCGCGCCTCGCCGAAATCAGGCCTCCGTGCCGGGTTGGTCGCAATCTCGTCGCGAATCCCTTCGAACTGCCCGCGCCGGATATTCTCGAGATTCTGCCGCGCGGGCGTGGCCGCCGCTGCTTCATACAGATACACCGGAATCTCAAAACGCTTCGCAATCTCCGCGCCCACGTGGCGCGCCATCGCCACGCAATCTTCGAGGGTGACGCCTTCGATGGGAATGAACGGAACCACGTCCGCCGCGCCCATGCGCGGATGCGCACCCTGGTGCCTGGTTAGGTCGATCAGTTCGGCAGCCTTGCCGACGCCGCGAATCGCCGCCTCCTGGATCGCATCGCGCTCCCCCACCAGCGTAATCACACAGCGGTTGTGATCGGCATCCATCTCGCGATCAAGCAGATAAACGCCAGGCACCTTCATCGCTTCGACAATGGCGTCAACTTTGGCCGCATCCCGGCCTTCGGAAAAATTGGGTACGCATTCAACTAGAGTAGTAGGCACGTTGATTAGGTTAACGACCGGCATCGCCAAGCCGCAACCGCGAATCCGTTCATCCGCGGAAGTCAAAGCGAAATCCACGCTTTGGTGGCGGTTCCATACCTGATTCTGAATTAGATCCAAAACCCTTCCCGCGTATCATCCTGTGTGAGGATATTTTCGAATCGGGCGCCCCACCCTCGCGACGTTTTTGTTTTTGTCGCTAGGGTGGGATAAGCAAGCGTCGTCGCATTTAGACCTCCGTGCCCCATCCTTTCGACGCTTTCTGTCGAAAGGGTGGGAAACTACGACGGCAGACAAGCCCCATAATTAGGAGGGCGAACCATGACTACAGCCACCACCCCCACCATCCGCGCCCCGCGCGGTACCGCGTTGCGATGCAAAAGCTGGCAGCAGGAGGCGGCTCTCCGCTGCCTGATGAACAATCTCGATCCCGAAGTGGCCGAGCGCCCCGCCGACCTCGTTGTCTATGGCGGCATCGGCCGCGCCGCACGCAACTGGGAGTGCTTCCACGCCATCGTTCGCGAGCTCGAACATCTCGGCAACGAAGAGACCCTCCTCGTCCAGTCCGGCAAGCCGGTGGCCGTATTTCCCACCCACGACATGGCGCCCCGCGTCATCATCGCCAACTCCAACCTCGTCGGCAAGTGGGCAAACTGGGAACACTTTCACGAGCTCGACCGCAAAGGCCTCATGATGTACGGCCAGATGACCGCCGGCAGCTGGATCTACATCGGCACCCAGGGCATCCTCCAGGGCACCTTCCAGACCTTTGCCGCCCTCGCCGATCGCCACTTCGCCGGCACGCTTGCCGGCAAGCTCGTCGTCACCGGCGGCATGGGCGGCATGGGCGGTGCACAGCCGCTCTCCGTCACCATGAATGGCGGCGTCCTTCTCGCCGTTGACGTGGATCGCTCCCGCATCCAGCGCCGCGTCGACACCCGCTACTGCGACACGCTTACTGAAGACCTCGACGAAGCCCTCGCCCTCTGTGAAGCTGCGCGCCGCGAACACCGCGCCCTGTCCGTCGGTCTCGTCGGCAACTGTGCCGACGTCCTTCCTGAAATCGTGCGCCGCGGCGTGCAGATCGACGTAGTCACCGATCAGACCAGTGCCCACGATCCGCTCAACGGCTATGTCCCGCAGGGACTCACGCTCGCGCAGGCCGCCGATCTCCGCGGCCGCGATCCCCAGGAATACGTGCGTCGCTCCACCGCCTCCATGGTCGTTCACGTCAACGCCATGCTCGCCCTGCAGCGTGCCGGAGCCGTGGCCTTCGACTACGGCAACAACATCCGCCGTTTCGCCTTCGACTCCGGCTGCACCGACGCGTTTCTCATTCCCGGCTTCGTACCCGAATACATTCGCCCGCTCTTCTGCACCGGCGCCGGTCCGTTCCGCTGGGTCGCGCTCTCCGGCGATCCGCGCGATATCGGCCGCACCGACGAGTTGGCACTCGAACTCTTCCCTGAAAACGAAATCCTCACCCGCTGGCTGCGCTTGGCCCGCGGCCGCTTCGCATATCAGGGCCTGCCGGCGCGCATCTGCTGGCTCGGCTATGGCGAGCGCGCGCAAATGGGCGAGGCGATAAACGACCTCGTGAAGCAAGGAAAGATCTCCGCCCCCGTCGCCATTGGCCGCGATCATCTCGATACCGGCTCCGTCGCCAGCCCCTATCGCGAAACAGAAAAAATGATTGACGGCTCCGACGCAGTCGCCGACTGGCCGCTGCTCAACTTCGCTCTCAACACGGCTTCAGGTGCGACCTGGGTCAGCTTTCATCACGGCGGCGGCGTAGGCATGGGCTTCTCGCTCCACGCGGGCCAGGTGACGGTGGCCGACGGCACCGGCAACGCCGCCCGCCGCATTCAACGCGTGCTCAACAATGATCCCGGCATCGGCGTAGCCCGCCACGCCGACGCCGGCTACGACCTCGCCCGTCAAACCGCCCACGAAAAAGGCATCCATATCCCAATGCCAGGAAAGTAGCGGACCCATTTTGCGC
>Ga0206941_10185_pt1 | contig 17797 bp, 15 predicted proteins | sample Alteio_BWOrgHeat_9_FD_153251 | JGI IMG/M metagenome (GOLD analysis project Ga0206941, IMG submission 153251) | Enriched cells from forest soil in Barre Woods Harvard Forest LTER site, Petersham, Massachusetts, United States -... | ecosystem: Environmental > Terrestrial > Soil > Temperate forest >...
ATCCGGTGCATTTTCTGGAGCCCAAGTATCTTCTTATGTACCTTTTTCTTTTTTCTTTCGAGTCTTTCGTGGCTTGGATTTTGTTTTAGTTTTTTTAGTTGTGCGCTTTTTCTTTTTTTTAGGAACCTTGGCGCCTTTTTTTCGCGCTTCAGACAATCCAATCGCGATGGCTTGTTTGCGACTCGTTACAATTTTTCCGGAACGTCCACTTTTCAGTTTCTTTTTTTTCATCTTCTTAACAGCTTTTCGAACGCTTTCTTGTGAAGCTTTGCCGTACTTTGCCATAGTGAAACTCCTAAATTTGTAAACATACAAAATTCAATTTTCGAATACATTTGGAATTTCTCAACTTGCAAAAATTTTTTTTCCTTCATAGGATTTGTTAATTTCCTTTCCAATTTTATGGGAGAACCTAGTGAAAAATCTATATGGAATTGTGTTTGCTATATTGGGAAGCTTTTGCTTTTCAGGAATTGCGCTGTCAGTAGAAGACGATTTAAATGTCAAATTCGATGCTCGAGTTCTTTTGGGAATCTTAGCTACAACTCAGGACAACACAGCTGTTCAGATTCCTAGCAATGTGAGTGATCAACAAATGCATGCGGCTCTCGCACAACTCGCTTCTAAACTCAAACCTAAGGACGCGAATCCATCCATTTTAGATGCAGACAAAAATTTCGAAAAAAGTTTGAACGCATCTCAAAAACAAGGTTTGGCGAAACTAAAAAGTTCCTACGCTGTAAAACATAAAAATGGAGATATCAAAACCGTATTGAAACGAAGGAAATGGAGTATAAAACCCGGACGCGGACCTCATTTCAATAAAGGCAAAGCTAAAAGTCTTATGAGTGATGCAGAGTTTAGCAATCTGTCTGAGCTACCCGAACATGCGACGGGTGATGGTTGGTGGCACTGGCTAACGACTTACAATGGGTGGGGTCTTGCACTTTACGCAAACCATAACTTTCTCTGGTACCTTTGTCAGTCTCCATCTTGGATGCTTGGTGTTTCAAAACTTCCAGCTTGGGTACAAGCTCTTCTCAATTCAGCACCCTGCGCTCCACACAATCTTGACACGAAATTTAGCGGAGCCCGGTTTTACATCACTTGGTTCGGAGCTTTTTGGTATTCTGTATAAAGTTCTTAAAGATCGGAACTCCAACTTTTTCTTCTCCGTCTAAACTCTTCCCACAAACGAACTCCTAAAAAATCAAACCCGGCTGGAGAAGCCGGGCCCGGTAATTCGTAACTCTTTAATAATGGCTCATGTCTTATGCTTTGGTAAAGATCATTGTGGTTCCGTTGCTGTGTTTTTTCGGAGTGCCGTACTTTTCAGGAGCATCTATAGGCGTTTCTGTTCTGCCATCTTGTAGATCTTTCTTGAAAGCATCCGCATCAGATTTGGAATGAAACTCAACCATCCACTTTTTATTTTCAGTTCCTAGATGCGAGCACTCACACACATGCCATTTTTTTGTTTTAACATCCTGCTCTACTACATACTTTTCCAGGTAATCTATGCCCAAAGCCTGTCTATTTTGATCCCACTTCTCATACTTCTCCGTAAGATCCATTTGCTCTTCAGATTTGGAAGCATGAGTTTGTCTTGCTTCGAGTTCTCTGTTTTCAAAATGATCGGGATTTCTTATATCGACTTCCTCGTTTTCAGCCTCCTCCTCTCGTGTTTTCACTGCAACTTCTCCTCCTTCGTCATAAGGCATTTCTCTTCTTCTTTTTTGCGTTTCTTCTTTTTCAAAAGAACCTGTTTTCTTCAATTCCTTTTCCTGTTGTTTGCTAACCATTTGAACCTCTATTTCAGATAAATGAATTCTATTGTATCATCATGAAGAGTTTTGGTTGACGAATCAATTCTCGAAACATGCGTGTTGCAAAATTCTTGTAAACATTTCCTTGCTGATATCAGAGGGCACAGTTAGTATTCGGCCTAGATCTTTATTAGGAGTCAAAGAATGGCACTTCATATTGGTGATACCGCACCTGATTTCTCACAAGTTTCTACTCAAGGCATTATTGAATTTCACAAATGGATGGGTAAAGATTGGGCTATACTCTTCTCTCATCCTAAAGATTACACTCCCGTTTGCACAACCGAATTGGCAGAAGCCTCTCGACTCAAAAAAGAATTTGAAAAGCGTGGAGTGAAGATCATTGGTTTGAGTGTCGATGCTGTTTCGGATCATGAAGGTTGGAGTAAAGACATTCAAGAAACCCAAGGACAAACTCTTAACTTCCCTCTTATTGCAGATGCAGATCGAAAGGTTTCCACACTTTACGATATGATCCATCCTAAAGCAGACAATACTTTCACTGTACGTTCCGTATTCATCATTGATTCCCAAAAGAAAATACGATTGATTATGACGTATCCAGCAAGTACGGGTCGAAACTTTGCTGAAATTCTTCGTGTTGTGGATTCTCTTCAACTTACTGACAAATACAAAGTCGCAACTCCGGTGAATTGGGAGCACGGTCAGGATGTGATTATTGTTCCTTCTTTAACGGATGAAGCGGAAATGAAACGGCTTTTTCCTAAAGGTTATAAAGTTGTAAAACCTTATTTGCGCACAACTCCGCAACCCGATCTTAAATAGAAAAGATTTATCCCTTTACTCTCACCAAGCATCGTGTATAAGTTGTCAAAGGAAATACTTATGACAGCTACGCAATACACTCAGTCGCCTCATCCCCTATCGGGACAAAAAATTTCACCAGACGTATATAACTTGATTTGGAATATGCCCAAAGTTCTGCTTCATGAACATTTCAGTGGCAGTTCGGATCTTTTCGAAATGGCCAGACTCGCTCAACTTTATATAGACCAAAGTTTAGGAGAAAGTCTGGATTGGATAGATCCTGTTTCGGGTGAATTCGATTCTATTTCCATTCAACGTTTGAGAGAAGATCGTATTGCGCGTTCGTATTTTCTAAACACGGAACATCTTGCGAGACTCTATCGTTTTGCAAACCCACCTGAACGCAACCAGATCTTCGTTGAAGGCATTCATTTCAATAAAGACGGATCCCTTTCTATTCCCGAAGAAGAGTTGGAAGCAAAAATAAATACTCTGCGTGCTCTAGGGTTATCAAGTTATTGCGCAACATCAAATCGCATCAATAAGTTGGTGAAGAACGAATTCTTCGTCTACAGTCTTGCTTCCGCATTTGCTCGTCAACTTGCTTTGGAAAATGTTATCTACGCAGAATGCAGAGTCAGTCCGTATTCTTATCACTGTCAGTCTGTAGAATCTTTAATAGACCGAATCAGTGAAGGTTTGAAACTCGGAAAAGCAGAAGCTTCGAACAATTTGAAACCCATTCAAACGGGAATTTTACTCGTCATAGAACGCCACGGAAAAAACAGTGTTGAAAATGCGATCCGTATAGCGAACGAAGCCATTCGCTTGCGTCAGAAAGGATATCCCATTGTAGGAATAGATATAGCAGGAGATGAATGGAACTATCCTGTGAGTTTATTCAAAGCTGCTTTCGATACTATTAAAAACTATAATGAAGACGCTAGTACGGAAGAACATTTAGGTATTACAATACACGCAGGTGAAGTTGCTAGATCCGGTGAATTGGAAGGTTATGAATCTATACAAAATGCAATCGAACTAGCATTCAGTGAACACACTCCTGTTCGCATTGGACATGGTATTCAAATCATAAATTGCAGTTCTATATTAAAAGCTGCGTTTGATGATTACAGACGCAATCCTGATACATGGGAACAACGCTATTCTCGTTCTGCGATTATAGAACAGTCTCCACTTTTAAAAATGGCAATAGATCGCAAAATCATTTTTGAAATGTGTCCTAAGAGCAATGTTCACACCTTTGCTGTTCCTTATCATGAAGCACATCCCGCAGTTTTTCTTTCGCGTTTGGGTTTAAAAGTAACATTAAGTTCCGACAACCGATTGATTTCCAAAAGCAACGCGAGCAACGAGTTCGTTAAGATTTTCAAATATGCAAATGCCAATTACGAAGATATGAAGCGGATGGTTCTTGCAGGTTTGGAAGGAGCTTTCCTTATGGATAAAGAGAAAAAAGCTCAGTTAATACGAGAAGCAATCCGAGCCTTTCAAAACATAGAAAAAGATACAACTAACGTCCTGCCTTAATCCAACTTTGATTGTTGTACGTATTCAAATGATGATTATTTGCAGAATATAAACCTTTGACTTCGTGAATACGTTTGAGAGCCACTTCATCGGAAGCCTGGTTCGTCGTGATGTTTTCTTTTGCTGCATGTTCAAACACTTTTAACGTCGTTTGATAAATGCGTTTGGTATCGGATCTTGAAAGTTCATCACTGTAACCACTCAATTCATGAGCAACATTGATAAGACCACCCGCATTGATTACATAATCCGGAGCATAGAGAATGCCTCTATCCTTTAATTTAAGACCGTCATTGTATTCGTCGAGTAGTTGGTTGTTTGCAGCTCCTGCGACTATAGGAGAGTTTATTTCCGGAATGGTTTTTTCGTTCAGCACTCCACCTAATGCACAGGGTGAATAGACATCTGCTTGCACTCGGTGGATTTCATCGACAGCCACAACCTTTGCTCCGAATTCTTTTGCCATAAGATCTGCGGACGTTTTGTTAATATCCGCAACGATAAGACGTGCTCCTTCGTCATGAAGAAGTTTGCACAGGTTTCTTCCCACAGCTCCGCAACCTTGAACTGCAATGTTAAGACCACGTAGTGAGGCGTTGTGAGTTTTGAATTCCACCGAAGCTTTGATTCCGTAGAAGACACCTAAAGCAGTGATAGGAGAAGGGTCACCGGAACCTCCTGGAGAAGAAAGCCCGGAGACATATTTTGTTTCTTTAGCAATGTGATTCATGTCTTCAACAGTAACGTTCACATCTTCTGCTGTAATGTAACGACCGTTTAAACTGTTTATAAAAGAACCGAAAGATCGGAAAAATTTTTCAGAACGAAGACGCGAAGGGTTGCCTATAATAACCGCTTTGCCCCCTCCGAGTTTTAAACCTGCTACGGAAGCTTTGTACGTCATCCCCCGCGACAAACGTAAGACGTCTATCAAAGCTTCGGTTTCGTCACGGTAATTCCAGAAACGGCACCCGCCTAATGCAGGGCCCAAGGTTGTATCATGAATTGCAATAATAGCTTTGAGCTGGGTTTCTTTATCGTGGCAATAGACCACTTGTTCATGTCCCATCACTGACATTAGATCCATAGCACCCATTTTACTTTCCCTTCTGCGATCCGTGAATGCGTGTTCTCCGACAGAAACCAATTCCAAGTTCGACCCCTTTTGCAACAATTTCTATGACTGATGTTTGGTTCTAAGATAGCGAATACTGGGGGAAAAAACAAGAAAGCTTCCCCAACCCTCGCCATATTTGATAGAAAGGAACTCGCGCCAATTCTACTCACTAGGGACACATTATGAATTCCACTTTCGATATCATCGTCGTCGGTGCCGGTCATGCGGGTTGTGAAGCAGCTCTTGCTTCCGCACGCATGGGGGCAAAAACTCTGCTTATCACTCAAATGGTCGACCGCATTGCAGCAATGAGTTGTAACCCCGCAATTGGTGGCACAGCTAAGGGGCATCTTGTTAAGGAAATCGATGCACTCGGTGGTGAGATGGCAAAAGCGATTGATGCTACAGGTATTCAATTTCGCATTTTGAACAGAAAAAAAGGCGCAGCGATCTGGTCTTCACGTGCGCAGGCAGATATGGCGCTTTACAGTCGCTACATGAAAAAAACTATAGAAAGCACACCTAATCTTTTTCTACGTCAAGACTCCGTCCAACAGCTTCTTGTTGAAGAAGTAGACAATAAAATAGCAGTGCGAGGAGTCATCGGAGGCATCTTCGGTGAAATGCGTGCAAAAAAAGTCATCATGACCACCGGCACCTTCTTAAACGGACTCATTCACATTGGAAAGCACACAAGCCCTGCAGGACGCGCAGGAGATGCTCCGTCTATTGAACTTGCAGATTTTGTACGCAATTTAGGTTTCCGTGTAGGACGTTTGAAAACGGGAACCACTCCCCGACTCGATGCACGAACCATCAACTGGTCCATACTCGAAAGACAGGATTCCGATGAAAAAATAATTCCTTTCAGCTTCAGCACAGAGAAAATTAAGCAAGAATTGATCCCTTGCTACATAACTCATACAAATGCAAAAACTCATGAGACTATTCGCAATTATCTTTCGGAATCTCCTTTGTATTCCGGGCAGATTAAAAGTTCCGGTCCACGCTATTGCCCATCTATTGAAGACAAAGTTGTAAAATTCCCCGACCGCACTTCCCATCAGATCTTTCTCGAACCACAAGGTTACGACACGTGCGAAGTCTATCCGAATGGAATTTCCACTTCTTTACCTTTAAAAGCACAGATTGAATTTCTACGAACCATCCGTGGTCTTGAGGAAGTGGAAGTTGTGCGTTCTGGTTATGCAATTGAATACGATTTCATTGACCCTACTGAACTCGATGCCACTCTCGAAACCAAACGTGCAGCGAATCTTTTCCTAGCAGGACAAATCAACGGTACAACAGGTTACGAAGAAGCTGCAGCTCAGGGCATTATTGCAGGTATCAATGCTGCATGTAGTGTTTTGCAAAAAGAAGCATTGGTTCTAAGTCGTGCTGAAGCCTATATCGGAGTTCTTATCGACGATCTTATTACGAAGGGAACTGCAGAACCGTATAGGATGTTCACATCAAGAGCAGAACACCGACTTTACTTGAGAGAAGACAACGCAGATTCACGACTGACTCCTGCTGGTCGAAGAATAGGACTGGTAAATGACGCAGATTGGGAGCGTTATGAGATACGTAAGCAACAGGTTCAAGAAGGTTTGCAATACGTAAGGGAAACTGCGATTAAAGAAGAAGACATTCGCATTCCTCTTAGTGCTCCTATTATTCCCGGAATGAAAATAGCTCAGCTTTTGAAAAGACCGGAACTGGATATGGAAGATGTTAACGTTCTACCGGGACTTCCCGAACTGGTACGACGTCGTATTGCAATTGAATTGAAGTACGAGGGTTATATTTCTCGTGAAGTGCATTCGATGAAAGATACGGAAACTCTCGATAAAATTCTCATTCACGAAAATGTTCCGTTTCAGACCATCAATGGATTGAGCAATGAAGTTGTGCAAAAACTCAAACACTTCCAACCTCGAACTTTGGGACAAGCCTCTCGTATTAGCGGTATCACACCGAGTGCTGTGCATGTGCTTCGTATCTGGTTGAAGAATAGAGGCAATTCCCACAGCAAAGGCGTATAAGGATAAAACTCCGCTTTTAGGGTATCATTACAATAGAACCAAAACAAAATTGGGGACTTGTAATGAACCACTTCCTTTCGATGATCGGCATCTTAATTTGCACCGCTCTATCTTCACCAAGTTATTCCGAGAATGACTGCCTAGCAGATGGTCGAGAATGTTCGAAAATTAATATTTCTGATCAGGATCTCGATTCCCTACGGGCTGCTGTGCCGAAAATCACGACTATCAGAAAGCTAAAACAAAGTGGGGTTAATAAGTCTTACAAACTTGAAACTTCCTCAGGTGAAGAATACTTCGCAAAATTTTTCATTGGAGCTGTGGAGGAATCCTTTAAGAGGAAAGGAGCTTTGATTGAAAACCTCGGAGCTGTTCATGAAGCCGCTTCCTCGCAACTCGCAAACTATATAACCGGTGGGCTTGTACCAGCCGGCATTCCACTTAAAGTTCGAGGAATCGTTTATTCCTTTACGAATATAGACAGCGAAGCAACAGACGCTCTGTTTGAAAGCCGATACCCCAATTTCAAATTTGAAAACATTTACTATAAACTCTCTTCAAGACAACGCAGTCAAGTATTTGTGAATATGCTTGCGGATATTTTGTTGGATAATTCTGATACTCATTCCGGACAGTTCGCGCTCACAACGCATCAAAAATTTGTGGGTTTCGATAAGGGTCTTTCCTATGTGGTGAATGTTTTTGATCAAGGCACTATTCCACTCTTCAGTCTTCATCCCGAGAGAATTACGGATTCAAAAGTATATCGTGATTTTGCGCAGACCCTAAAAAATAACAAACGAGACCTTCTAGAAGTTCTTCATTCCGAACCCGTTCAAAGTTCATTTTTTCGAATACGATCCATAAAAAATCAAAAAAAAGATCTGTTTTTAATCATGGCACCCTTATTTGCTTTCTTGGAATACGCGATTCCAGACAAAAATCATCTTGAAGAAATGAAAGAAAGTTACTTCAAGTTATTTACAGACATCGAACCGTTTATTGCGAACTTCTTCGAAGTCGATGTGAAAGATCTACATTTTGAAAATAAATTCAAGAGTATGCTTGGTTTCGAAGAGAAACGAACCCGAGAATACAGCATCCATTTTGATCCTCAAGACTTTAATCCACGGCTTCTAGCTCCGATTGAAGAACAGATTCCAGGTGATCACGTCTCCAACATTATTGAAAAGTCGGGAGCTTTGGCAGGCACAAATGCAGGCTTTTTTGGGTGGGGTGACTTACAACGCTGGTCTCGCAGTTGGGCATTCGGAAAAATTAAACAGAACATTCTTGGAATGGATAGTGGAAATGCGGTCTTTCCAAGTGCTATTTTAAAAACGAATCAAGGCCTGTTCAATGACACACCCAATCACCTTGCTGCGATAGGTTGGAAAAATGATGGATCGAAGACTGCAATAGGGCTTCTTCGTGTTCAATGGTATGCAAAAACAAATGATCATCCCAAAAAAGTAAATCTCATACGAGAGCGAACACCTCTCAATCCGAAAAATCCTGAGAAGCACCTCTACCTTCCCATCAAAAACAATGAATTCCAACGCTTAAATATTGAAGGTCATACAATCGTCGATGTGACAATATTATCAGGAGTCAATGAAGACGACGTGAATAGCTATTCTCTAGAAAAACCAAGCGACGCCTCTCTCTTCTTGCATCTCAAAACAGACGACTCTCTTATCATTGACTACGACTGGGACGAAAAAGAAGTTTCGAGTACCGATGGGAAAGGGTTCCTTGGTGTTGACCAAGTCGTCAGTGGAGGCGCAATTCTAATCCAAGATTCTAAAGTCAATAGTAATTTTGATGAAGAAAAAAACAACCCCAATGGCAATGCCAATAGAGTCGCAGTCTGTGTGGACAAAGACGGAATATGGACCATGTATGTCAATCTTTATCAAATTAAATTGCATGAATTTGCAAAACATCTTCAAAGCGATGCTTGCAAAGATGCTATCAACATGGACGGAGGCCGCTCGTCAACTCTGTTTTTCTCAGATACAAAAACGAAATTTGGGAATGACATCGTTGTTTCGGACGTTATTTCTATCATGCCGAGGACTGGACGGAGCCTCAGTTCTCTCCTCTACGGTCATGCAAACTTGTTCACCCTTCTGGAACACAAAGACTTTACGGGCATCAGAAATTTTACGTCGGAGTATAGCAACTCTGTTTCTGATAGAAATATCAACCAACAGACTCCCCTTCAATTTGTGCTGAAATCCCACAGACCTGAGGAAATAGACGAGACACTTGCTGAGATCATTCGCTATTTGATTTCCAAAATGGACCGCGAATCACTCCTATTGCAGGATTCCTATAGGGAAACAGCTCTTCACACAGCTCTACGTAATGAACATTTTCAATTCGTAAACTCCATTCTTGATAAGCTTCACTTTGAGGATTTGAAAACCAAAGGTTTGAGAGAGCAAAACATCCTATATCTTTTGACGGCTAACCCGCAATTCAAAGCCGATGCAAAGGTACTTTTGAAAACAACTTTAAGTTCCGAGCTGACACAAGAGAGGGCTAGCTATATCGCAAAACTACTCCCTCTAGAGAGAGATCATAGGGATATAGCTTCTTTGGTTGCACAGAAAATCGAAAACTCCGATGCAAAGGTCCGAAGAGCTGCAATATCCCTTGTGCCAACACTTCTCAATCAAAGTAGCGATCCCTCTAAGGAAAGTCTTGAAATATGCGAATCTGCATTAAAAAAGGGTTTGTTGGATACGGATTCTTCTGTTGTGGACACCGCTTTGGAAGCAATCGAAAATATTAAAACCCACAACTGGTTTCCTAAATCCATCCAGGACAAGCTGATTTCTTTGATGGCTAATAGACAAATACAACATGATGCCTTGAGAGCCTATTCAAAGCATCTTGAACGTGGTCTAGGAGCTCAGGCTTTGGAAGAGTACTTATCAAAAATACTGTGGGAACCCAATAATGCGGATGACTTCTGGGTCGCTGTTCTCAAGCAGTTAATGAACACACTTCATTTTTCCGTAGCGGAAAATTTCACAGCACAAAAGCCCCACCTGAAAACATCCGATGAGGGGCAGTGTCAGGAATTGGAAAACCGATATTTAAAGGTTCTATATTTTTTAAAGATGCATAAGCGGATCGATGGCTATCCCGATGATGCGGTCGAAATGATTTTGAAAAACCTTAAAGCCACATCGCAGAAAAAAATGATGGCTCTTGAAATTGCACTCGATGCTATAGAGTCGGGTACTAAGAAAGAAACGGTTGATGCTATCGCGAACGGACTCGTGCCATTTTTGACATTCACAAGTATTGATGATTGGAAAGAAACGGATAAAAATTTTGTTCTCGAAGCTCTCAAAACTTTAAAAAAGGCTGTAGCTAAAGGATATGCAATGGATGCGAGTATTAAAATTGCAAGCGTCTATTGTGTAGAGGCTACTTGGGGTTTATTTTCGAGTATTTCAAAAGAGTACCTTGATCTTCTAGATCTGCTTTTCAAGCAAGGACATGGATACGACGAGGCTGAAAAACAAATTGAATTGGTGATCTCCTCCAAAGGTTTGGAGCATCTAAATAACATGGAAAAGAATCTACTCTTGCTTATTGAGCACAATCGGTTCCAACTCGCTGACAAAGTAATCGCTTCCGAAGACAAAAAGGAAACTAGTTCCCCATTCGTTTTAAAAATTTTATCACATCTTGTTCGCAAGGGTCGCGATATAGACAGAGCCAAAAGGATAGCTGCACATTTTTTTTCGCCAACATTTTCCGGTGCAGAAAGCTACGGCGCCACAGAAGTCTTGATCGCACTCGCAAGCCAAGGTGGTGAGAATCAAACATTGGTACTGAAAACCCTACACGATCTTTTTTTGAACAGGAGCAATTTATATCCAGTACTGTCCGCTTTAGCCGATTCGAAATTGAGCGTCTATAAAACACCGGAAGGAGCAGAGGCTTTGAACACCCTCCTTCTAGACCTGATCAAAAGCTCAAGGGCGGTATCTGGTCTATTCTACGAGTTTCTTAAATCGGATAGTCAAGCTCGGATAAAGTTCTTAGGCTCTCTATCCGATTTGGTCGAGAAGAATCCGAATATTATGAGTGAAAATCAGCTGTTTGTAGATGATATTCTCAAATATCTATTTACAGAAGAGACTCAAGATCTTCGAGAAATAGTACCACTTCTTCCCGTATTGGCGAAATATGTACATGAGGTGCATAGAAGACAGCATCAATCGGATATATGGTCTCGATTTTATAAATGGCTCTATTTGGCCTTCTCAAGGACTTTTTTCCAAGTCATTTCCGAATCAGAGCGGAAGGAACTATTCGATGCTATCCTCTACTTCATCGAAGATTTTAGAGATCACTACGATCTCAAAGTACCAATTGAAATTCTAGAACACGAACCCCATCGCTTAAAGTGGCTTCTTGAAATTGCAAATCAAAAAATTGACAAGGGTACTATCGGAGTTATGGTAGAAAGCTCGACGCCTGCTCGTATTTACGCTTACTGCTATTCGTTCCTTCTTTCGACATACTACGAATATAAAAGACGCCGCTCTGGAACCAAGGACTCAGACTTTGACAAAGGTAATCAGATCACAGATGAAGGCCTAAGATTAATATTAGAAGGTCTCGATATTTATTATGCTCTAGCAGGACTCCCCCTTAAAGATCCCATGAAGACAGAAGTGAAGGAAGCATTTGCACCGGTCGACAAAAAACTCTATTGGATCTACCATTGGTCTAATTATAAAATTGGAGGTCTGTTGGAAAAGATTAGAAATATACTCAAGGAGCTTTAGCTCAAAGAGTTTTCTCTAAGAGTTGATTGCACCTTCCCACTTCTGAGCATACTCGATTCCGTTAAAGCACCTGTTAGAGAATAGTTGCCTCGTACAACTATATAAGATCCACCTTCGGGTCTATGAATGTCCTGACATTGAATACCCCAAGGTTTGAGTATTTCCACACACCTTTGCAGCAAATCTTCCTGAGGGATACAAAGAAGAAACTTTCCACGATCATTTGTTACAGATAAAGCAAGAATGAACTCATCCTGTTTCTGTCTTTTGTGAATTTGAAACACCAGTGATTCATCTTGTGCATTGCGCATCCCTTCTTTCATGGAAGTGAAAAGCATAAGGAAAGTTCCGAGCAAAGTAGGAACGGGAAGTTTCAAAGTAAATTCTGCGGGTAAATTACTGAGAAAGGAAATTCTCTGTTGCGAGTTGACTTGAAGCAAAGCTGCGGAAACTTCACCGATTCTATTGAGTTTCAAATGAGGATCTTTGACTTTTGTAGCAAGCATAAACCAGTGTTCCAGAATTTTAACCGCATCGCCTTCCTTAGATTGAACCTCCTTCACCAAAGACAAACATTGAATGCTGGTGGAATGTATATGTTCTGCATAAGCGAAAAATTTATTCAATTCGGATAAAAGTAAAGTTTCTCCCTCTTCTTTACCGGCTTGTTCGTAGAGTGAACGCATATAGTGACGTTCTCCTCGCATGGCTATTCCATTTTGCCAAACTTTGATGAAATCGAGCAGACGTCGGCTTTGGGGAAGAAGACCCTTTTCGAAAACGCTGAGTAGATCCGCAGTATCTTCAACAAAGAGATCGAGAATGTCCCTCACTCTTTTTCCAGAATTGGCAATATGCGAAGAGAGAACTTCGTGCGGGATATGCTCACTAAGTTTTCGCTCACTGACCTGAAGTGCTGTTTGCAAACTTAGAAGACTCTGCTCGTATTTTTCATTTTGCTTGTTCAATTCGGAGCAGCGGTTGGCACATTGGGTTAGGACGGAGAGAAGAGATTCCTGTGCTTTTTGTAGCCATCGCATTTCGGGAGTTTGCACACGACCGGAAAGCGGGCTTTGGCACCACTTGAGGAACTTCGTGATGTCCTCTTCAGCTTTAGTTTTCGAAAAGCGATTGCTTAAGAAACTCAAACTTAACAGCGCGAACATAAAGATCAAAATCGGCAATGCAAATGCGTTATCCAGAGGCTGCTCCCCAAAAAGCCAAGGACGGAGCAAAGGAAATAAGCGATTTTTTGAAATAAGACTCGCTAGGCCACGATTGTTTTCATCCTTTCCTTCCGTCCAAGCACTCGAATGGAATTCGGAGCATAAACTTGGCCACTTGCATAAGCGTCTTTGTGGGTCTTGGCCTAAACTGAGATTTGCGGCGGTCAGTTTAGAATTCAGTGTAGGAAAAGATGCAATCCAATTTTCATTGGTAAAACGACCAGCGCCGAGAAAAAAAGGCTTCTCCAGGTTGCTCCGTCCAACGAGAAGATACAGTAAGGGTCTTCCGTTTACGGAAACCCAACGCCATTGTTCACTTTTATTTTTCTGGCAAAGTCCGGGAGGCACAGGAGTCGAAAGCGTTTTTGCAATGGGTTTGCAATCGGAATCGAAAAGCACATAGAAATCAAATGTCCCAGGATGAATTTCACTCTCCAAAGAACGGCTAATAGAATAGGGAAGTTGCGCGTTCAGATTCGCTACAAGTAAGGGGTCGTGTGCAATGTCGTAGAGATGGCTTGCAAGTTGCGCTTTGGTAAATGTCAGCGCAGAGATATATGCACTCCGTGCGTCGCTCACTGCATTTCTTTGGGATTCTAAATATCGCGTGCCAAGTTCACTCGCTGCTAGGACCAAAACCAAAAAACTCATAAGAAGAACAAATCCGTTTTTACGAATGTTCATTTCGTTCTCTTTAGTTGTGATGAATTTTAATTCTTAAGAAATAGTGTACTGCATATTGCGAGGCAGGTCATCTCTACTCGCCGTTCAACTCAACCAATTCGAGAAGCACACCACCGCACGCTCGGGGATGTATAAAAGCAACTTTACTCGCATGCGCCCCAGGACGAGGCTGTTTGTCTATAAGTTCGACTCCCTGTGCTTCTAAAAAAGAAAGCGCAGCAAGCAAATTATCGACTCGCAATGCAATGTGATGAATGCCAGCTCCTTTTTTTGCCAAGAAGGAAGCAATAGGACCTAGGCCTGGTTCGGAAGCTTCGAGAACTTCAAGATGCGAAGAGTTTGAACCGCTTTCAAAAAAATAAGTTCGCGTCTGCTGTGAAGGAACCAGTTCTTCATTAGTAAATTTTAAACCCAGCATCTTGCCTAAAAATTGACACAGCACCTGAGATTCCTTAGGCGCCAATCCAATATGTTCCACACCTAGAATTTTAAACGGATGAGTCACAAGCAAGTCCTCTTTAACGAAGGCGGAGAGTTTTGAGGAATTCTCGAAGTTCAACCTTCTCACTCATATTCAGAATCCCCTCGCTGTTATAGATTTCAAGAAGAGCTTCTTTAGCATTCTTTGTAATATTTGCATATTCACAGGGATTCAATTCACGAAAACGTAGGCTTAGTTTACGAAACACATCGGAACGGTCTATGTCCGCGCCCGTGGACCACTTGCCTTTGATCAATGCGTTGCTTGCAAGAGCCACAATGCGACTAAATCGTGCGCCCTCACTCCCCGAGCGTCGCGATTTTGCAGCTTTGCCTTTGCTACGAAGACGGAAAACGATATCCTCGTAGCTAAATGCAAAGCTGGATTCCACTTCCTTAATACCCAAAGGGGTATCCTGTATGGACGCCCAGACAATATTGAGAGTATCGCCTGGACGCAGTTCAACTAAGGCCATTCCGTTTTGTCTCCATGTCTTGATTTTGCGCAAACTGCGCATAGAGTGTTATATATAATTTAGCAGAATTTTTTGAAACCGTTCCGTTCTATAAAAGTTAAAATATGAAATTCCTCGACCGTAAATCAATGCCACTTCTTATCGCAATTGTTTTTCTGTTTATGATTCTCAGCCGGCTGACTTGGATGCAACTGCGACACTACCCTATTGAAATGCTCGGTTTTCTTGGACCTGACATTTTAAACTTTAAGCATTTGCAAAATTCAGAAGCACGTTCCTGGAATATCAACACCATCATCGTTCTGTTTTTCTTTTCTGCGCATGCGATACGTTTTCTTTCCGGCTCATGGATCACGGCTCTTTTTGCAACAACTGTACTGATGAGTCGCGGAGTGCTTCTTGCAAGAGTAGGATGGTGTTCCATGGATCTCACACTGTCAATGCTTGTTTTAGCTTGGCTTACATGTGTTGCGCACCATCTTCGAACCGCTTCGCATTGGAGCCGTTATGCATCGTGGCCTATTCTATTCCTAGGCAGTCTTTTGGAACCTTCGTTCTGCGCAGTAGGGCTCGTACTACCGATCTACCGTTTTTGGATTTTTTTGAGAAGACAAAAGGAAAGCACAGAAGCTATTCCGAGAGGAAACTTACTCAGAACTTTACCCGTTAGTTTTTCCGAATGGCTTCATTCCCGATCCCATCCGAATAGAGATTCTTTTGCGGAAATTGCTTTGGTTTTGGGAATTTTTGTATGGCTTATGGTTATTCGCTTTCGATTTCCGAACTTTCAATTCGAAGCGAATCCTACACACACAATCTTTTCTTTTCTAGACTTTCACTATGTAGGAAGTTTTGTAATCATCAGCGCATGTGCAATTTATAGTTTTGGAAAAAAGGTGAATTTTTTAAATTTCCAAAGTTTATTTTTACTCTTTGTTGTCTTATGGATGGGAAGTTCCTTAACCTGGAGTTTACTGGGTGTTCGACCCTTCTACTTCCAAGCCGTACTTTTATGGATAGAACCTATGGTCTTGTGCCTTGCGTGTGCATGTGGAGTTTACATACTCAAGGAATCCAAACGTCTGCACGACCAAAGAAAATGGGTACGTCGTGTATCATAAGTGACCTATTCCTACGACCACGTTTGTTTTGATACGAGGCTCTTGTTCCAAAATAAGAGTAGACGGGATAGGAAGTTCTTTCATCGCTGCCAATATATCTTTTCCATTGTTTTTGCGAACAAGAAGCGAAACGCTAGAACCTATACGCGCACTTAGGAACTGATTCCACACTCCAAAAGTATCCGTAATACCTATGCGATTCTTTCCTTGGAAAATATTTGCTCCCGCAATCGGATGCCCCTGTTCGTCTATAACTTTCATTTCGATGAAAATTCTAACGGGTTTTCTTAAAAAGACATAATTGGACAAAACCCAATACGACCCTATAAAAACAGCAGTCGCAAAGCACATGCAAAAGATGCAAACGGGCCAATCTCTTTGTATTTTGAAGTTCATAAACACAGTGTAGAGAACAAACACACTCTACAAAATAGGTAGCATATACCTAGAAGCTACCTATATGCCTGTGTCCCCACGGAAGCTCGTTTCCATGATCCACAGAGCTGGTCTTTGTTCTTTGCATAAGGCGCTTCGACGCAGGCACGCACTTTGATCTCAAGATCTCCGTGAGGTGGGGTGAGAAATTCGTAGTCATCGGTCCGCGCTATGCCTGGAGCTTTTTCCGAGGGATTGCAACGCACAGGTTTGGTCACCGTACAGATGATAAACTGTGAGTACATTGCTGCGGGATGCTTGCGAAGGGCAAAAGTCACCTTTCGCTTGGGATCTGTACTCAATTTAGCTTCAATTTTAGAGATTTTGAGGGAGGACGCATCAATCTTTTGAGAACCCTCGGAGTCCGAATGGTCCTTTTTTGAACATGATACGAATAAAAAACTAAGACTTATAAGAAGTCGCAGCAAAGTTTCTTCCTTAATTCAGAATGTTAATGCACCGAGTTTAACGTTCAAATCTCAATTTTCAATAAAAACTTGCGAAAAAGCTTGGTTCAGTGCTAGTGCTTGAGAAGTCACTACTCCAAGGTACACAATGTCCTACATTATTCTTTTTGGCTCTGCGCGCGATAATGGCTCAACCCGTAAAGCCGTCGACAAGATTTTCCAAAACGAAGACCATCGCTTCGTCGATTTGCGAACGCTGAACATCTCTCATTACGACTACGAATATAAAAATGCGGGTGACGATTTTCTTCCTCTTATGGAAAGCGTAGTCACATACGATAACATTATCCTCGCAAGTCCTGTGTATTGGTATTCCGTAAGTGCATATATGAAAACTTTCCTCGACCGCTGGGGGGATCTCGTAACAACACGCAAAGATCTCGGATTCAAACTTCAAGGCAAACGTCTTTTCCTCATCGCTTCGTTCTCAACATCAAGTCCACTCGGTTGTGCTGGTTTTGAAGAACCCATTCGTCAAACCTGCAATTACATGAACATCGAATACGGTGGATGCTTCTTCGATTTTCCTAATACAGAATTTATTTCTTCTATTGGACTTACAAGTCTGGAAGATTTCCGTTCCAAACTCTTTAGCGATTCAAAAATCGCGCAACTTTATCCGTAAAATCTGTAAACACTCCGTCAATTTTTTCTCCATGAAATATCTTTTTTAAATACTCCTCTAACGAATCCACATAAGCCGGCAATGCATCTGACCGAACCGTATAGGCATGTACAAGCAACTTGTGTTGGTGTGCAAATTCTACAAGTTGAGTGGAAT
>Ga0206941_10186_pt1 | contig 17779 bp, 19 predicted proteins | sample Alteio_BWOrgHeat_9_FD_153251 | JGI IMG/M metagenome (GOLD analysis project Ga0206941, IMG submission 153251) | Enriched cells from forest soil in Barre Woods Harvard Forest LTER site, Petersham, Massachusetts, United States -... | ecosystem: Environmental > Terrestrial > Soil > Temperate forest >...
CTGGAAAGACCCGCGTCTGCGGGTCTTTCAGTTGCGACAGGCCTATCGAATTGCGAATCAGACTTCGACAGTCGCATGCTTAGTGGCGTCTTTTTCCTTCGCTTCATGTACCCATACGACTCTATCGTTGGCGGCGGCGGAGGGTTCTATCGATTAGATAGACGAGCATTGCTCTCTTGCACCAAGACGTGAACTCCGACGGGTATCCATATTGCCTTGACGTCGGTCGCATCACGATGCACCGACCCTCAGCTTACAATCCATAATCACGTAATGACCCGCGCGGGTTATTGCGCGTTTAATACGGAGTCTGCCCACCAGTAGCGCCGAAAATTTCTCCCGTCACATACGTGGCATCCTGAGAAGCCAAAAAAACATAGAGGGGTGCAATCTCTGCTGGTTGGGCAGCCCGTTCAAAGGCAGTATCGCTGCCAAACTGCTTCACCTTTTTTGCCGGCATTGTCGAAGGGATCAGTGGCGTCCACACCGGACCCGGCGCTACACCATTCACTCGAATGCCAGATTTTGCAACTGCTTTGGCTAGGCCCTTTGTGAAGTTGACGAGAGCTGCCTTCGTTGATGCATACGCCAAAAGCTGCGGGCTTGGATCGAATGCCTGTATTGAGCAGGTGTTGATGATACAGCCACCTTTCTCCAAATGATCGAGGGAGGCCTGAGATAAAAAGAATGTGCCATATATATTCGTGCGGAATGTCTGATCAAATTCTTTCTCAGGTATGTCAGATGGCTTGTCGTGGGTTCTCTGAAATGCCGCGTTATTTACGACCAGATCGAGGCGGCCAAGTTTTTTAATGGCCGTTTTCACTAGATCTTGGCAGTATCGGGACTTCTGAATATCTCCCGGGAAAAGAAGAGCCCTTCGGCCCGCCTGTTCGATCCACCGCGCAGTTTCCTCGGCGTCTTTTTGCTCGGTTTTGAGATAGCTCAGGACGATATCCGAACCCTCCCGCGCATACGCGATCGCAACAGCGCGTCCGATGCCACTATCTCCCCCTGTAATGATCGCCACCTTTCCGGCCAAACGAGAGCTGCCAACATAGCTCTGCTCGCCATGATCGGCCTGAGGAATCATTTTAGATTCCATTCCGGGAGGGGATTGTTTTCTTGAAGAGTAAGGTGGTTTTGCACCAGCTTGTCTAGGATCACGATGGGCAGATTTTCGCGGCATAAGAAACGAGTCCTCGACATTGTGATGCTCTTTTCTGCACGGGTGTTCTACGGGTGGGTGTTTCGCTAACAGTCTGGAGGAGGTCAACCTGAATGCTTCCTTGTTAATAGAGTGCGAATTAGAAATTCCAGCACGTTCTGGAGGCATTGGGCGGAGATATGGATCGAGCTCGTGACTGTGACGGGCAGTTCGCTGACCATTGACAGTGGATGACGACTATAGAGCTCTGGCAAAACGAAGCTAGTACCCGTGGACAGTCCATCGAGAAGCAATTTACTTCAGTTAGGGTCCTACGTTCGCGGATGGATCATTCTGCAGTGCCTTGTACTCGACGATCGCATCCCCGAGCGCTTTACTTATGGCCTCTCTTATAAACGAGCGAACATCTGCCTCGCTGGCACTCTCTTTACCGCGACGACTGGCAATAGACGCCAGCTCTTCCGCGTCGAACTCCAACTCAAGGTCAACCTTCATACTGCCCTCCCGCTCAATTTTGATAACCGTCAATCATAGTTAAGAAGTTCTTTACAGATGGCATGGTGCTCTGGAATGTCGACTCTTACCGCAGGAGGCGGGTTCTTGCTTCATCATGACGAGATTGTATGCGGATTCTCAAGCGTGCTGCTCGATACGCCTCACGATGCAAATGCTGGCGATTCGTGACAGGTCTTTTTAGCGCTTCCATGCTTAGGCAAAAGCATATCGCGGAAACGGAACTCGTTAGTGTGGTCTCCGCGCGATTTGGTCCCAACCTCACCACCATCTTGTAGCAGAAATCATTGATCATACAGACCTGTATGGTCGCTGCAAACAACATTGGGGAGCCATTGATTTCATCCCGTGGCGAGAGAACAGTTTAGATCTGAGGTGGCACAACGGAAGTATCCAATCGGCCATACAACCTGCGACGCGCGTTGAAACCTCCGCCATACGGAAGTTTCGCGCCGCCGTCCTTAAGGGTAAAAGAATGGTCGCTGCACGTAAGACCATGGCATACGACCTGAAGAAAAAGCTGTAGCGCAAACCAAGCCCTCTCTCACTGAAGCAGGAGAGGGCTCTCTTGTGTTGACCGTCCAGGAGCTACTTACTTGTGACTATCTCGCGCTGCCTTCACGTAATCGTGCGACTCCTGAATGTGCACGTACTGCGTAGACAGGAGTTGATGTACTGGAAGTGGCAGTTCTTTCTCCAGCGCTTCTTTATAAGCTTTCTTGGCGGCATCTTCGGCCGCCTCAGCTGTCTCGAGCAGAGTATGATCCCCTCCGCCCAGATGAGCCTTGAGGTCCCCCCACGTACGTCGCAAGGTTCCGCTCACACTACCACTTTGTTTTGGGTCGTGGTCTCCTTCGGTGTGAAGCATCGTCTCCAATTCGCCTCGGAAGGAAGCGCGCTTGAGAGATTCCGCAGCGAAGTAGCGTCTAAGCGTTTCATCTTTCAGATGCTCACCGATTTTTTGAAAGCCTTCCTGTCCATCGATGAGGCTCTCTATGACAGAATGCAACGTGTCTCGAACGTCTTTGTTGGTTACTTTGTGTGGTGCTTCCGATTCTGTTGACATGGAATTCCCTTCAGATTGGAACGGTTAGCGGAACTTTTTTGCGATGGATACGACGCCAATGGCTGCCGTCACAATTCTTCTATCATCGCTATCCTGAAGGCTTAGATGCATGTAAGACGAGGTGCGGCCGCAAGAGACGTCATTACCACGCGTGCGCTCCCAGCCCGGCGCTTTGCCGCAGTGGCAAAGCGCAGTAGATCGATCCTTCCCGGCCAGCGAAAACGCATCCTACCGGAAATGAAGAAGTCTGCTCTTCCTCCTCCCTTTCTAAATGTGCTCCTGTCGATTGCGGCGGCCGGTGTTGTCTATGCGGCGCTCCCGAGGCCTCAACGGATTCGACGTGGACAAGTCGCCGTCATCACAGGCGGGTCGAGCGGCCTCGGTCTCGCCATAGCTCATGAGCTTGGCAAAGCCGGACTCAAGCTCGTGCTTGCCGCCCGCGATGCAGAGCAGCTCGAAGCCGCGCGGCGCGCCCTTCTTGCTGCGCGATCGGTTGCGAGCAGTGACGACATCCTGACTGTCGTCTGCGATGTCAGCGATAAACATCAGGCTACTGCACTCATTGACACCGCATACGCGAACTTTCAGGCTGTCGATCTTCTCGTGAATGACGCTGGTGTAATTGAGGTCGGCCCGGTCGAAAACGAAACCACCGAGGCTTTTGAAACAGCAATGTCGATCAATTTCTTCGGAGCCCTCTACACCATTTACGCCGTAATGCCTCGTTTCCTTGCCCAAGGAAAAGGCGCAATCGCAAACATCTCTTCGATCGGCGGGAAAATTCCAGTTCCTCACCTGCTTCCATATGTCGCATCGAAATTCGCGCTCACCGGTCTATCCGAGGGCCTACACTCTGAATTGCGCCACAAGGGCATTCGCGTGACAACTGTATGCCCTGGCCTGATGCGCACCGGAGGCGAAACCCACGCTCATTTCAGCGGGGAGGTAGCGAAGGAAAAATTCTGGTTTCAGACCGCGGCTCGTACACCTTTGATCTCCGCGAATGTAACCAGGGCGGCTAAGAAAATCGTGGATGCGGTGAATGCTGGACGAGCGGAAATTACGATCACCCCCCAAGCGTGGCTCGCAGCTCGATTTGCAGGAATCGCTCCGGAGAGTACCCAATGGATCGCTTCGCTGATCAACGCATACGTTTTGCCGAGAGGGATTATTGCCGATCCGGCCTCATAGGATCGGCAGCCGCGGCCTGCTAGATTTCCTCGACTTCTTGGCATCTTATTCTAGTATTAGTTGGTTCCACTACTGTCGTCGTGTTCTTGGTGTTCATGTCCTACTGGTCATCGGTCCTCGCATGCGCCAAAAAGACATGGCTCTATTCGGTTTCAAGCGGCATTTTCGATACTAAGGACGCCCCACCCGTAGTACCTTGCGCGCTCATCAGACAAATAGACAACCCCATTAGGTTTCAATCCTCCGCTGAAGGCACTCGTGAAATCAACAAGTACATCTTGTCTATAGGATGCCTCATCTTCATATTGCTTCACCGCCATGACCAAGCCTTTTTCAGAGAAGCCGCCTGAGTGATCGAGTGCGGCAATTTCGATAGAATACTGTTTGTCGCTGGCGGAGTCTGGCTCTTCGCATAAAACAAAGTTGAAGCGTCTCATCAGTTATGATGCTTTCTTTTTTTCGTCGTGATGCGAACTGCAATGACTAAGCACCACCTGACGAACTGCCTCCAGTCTTTGAGCGGCCGTCTCGAGGCACTCCTGGCGGTGGGCGGCGTTCACGCGCTTGTGCGCGGCAATATAGATCAGGCTGAACACCTCCTCAAGTGGCGGAGACAATTCCTCGCAAAATGCAGCTACAGCATCTGCATCGTGTTTGGAAATGGGTTGGACGCTTTCCCTATTCATATCCATTCGGATGCAGCTTTTGATCCAAGCACATAATGGAAGGCACTTTTTTTCAGCGCCTGATCTGAGATCGAAAAAGGAAAACAAGTCCGGATGACACAAAGAAGATCCGTCGCGACCAACCTTTTCGGATTTGAAGATCTCGATACCACGCATATGTGGATTTGTGCGTCTATCTGAATACGTCTGCAGAAAGCGAAAGCGGGGACGATTCTATCAAGATAAACGTTGCAGACGGCACGTCCGAGGAGGCGCTATGTCGAACGTACTAAATGAAAAGCCGAACGCCGAGAACGCGCCGGAGTCTCCATCTGCGGAGACGCTGTTGAACGGGCGTTATGTGCCGGTACCGGAAGACAGCGACGGCAAAATCCGGGTGAGAATCACGGCGTTGATTCAGGTGGGAGCAGAGGCTTTATACGCGATTTGGCGCAATGTCGAAGCCGCGCCACAGTGGCAGGAACAGGTGACCCGCGTTACTTCGACAGGTGCGACGACGTCCCATTGGGTGATGGAGTCGAATGAGAAGAGGATTGAGTGGGATTCTGAAGTCATGATCGACGAGCCAGGAAAACGAATTGCATGGCGCTCTACCGGGGGAGACTCAGACAACACGGGCGAAGTGATTTTTGAAAAAGCTCCAGGCGGGCGCGGAACCATGGTGACAGTAGTGCAAGAGTTTCGTATGGGGAAAATCGCGAGTGCCTGGGAGACTCTGGTGGGTCGAAACCCCAAGCAGGCAGTTATTGAAAATCTTCGACACTTCAAGGCACTCGCAGAAACCGGAGAAATTCCAAGGACTCAGGGACAGCCACACGGTGATCGTGGAGTAATTGGAAAGTTGAAAGAGTCAGCCTATGGCGAGAAGACAAAAACGCCACCGGGAGTCACGGCGTCGCAAGGTGACTGAGATCTAAAGTGCAATATGAAAGTGCGGTTTCAACAAGACCGCAAAGTTGGAAATGGAGGAGTCATGAAGGCTGTTTGCTGGATGGGAGCGGGAAAGGTTGAGACTCTGACGGTAGCGGACCCCGCGCTATTAAACCCTCACGACGCAATTATCAAGATCACGCGGACGGCAATTTGCGGATCCGATTTGCACCTTTATGACGGTTTCATACCGACGATGGAATCAGGAGATATACTTGGCCACGAGTTTATGGGCATCGTGGAAGAGGTTGGCCAAGACGTCACCAACCTCCGCCGGGGTGACCGAGTCGTAGTTCCTTTCACCATCGCGTGTGGTAACTGCATCTTTTGCAAGAAGAAGATCTGGTCCGCATGCGACAACACAAATCCGAACGCACATCTCATGGAAGCGGCATATGGGTATTCAGGTTCCGGCCTCTTTGGTTATTCGCACATGATGGGAGGCTATGCGGGAGGACAAGCTCAGTATGTCCGTGTTCCTTTTGCAAATGTCGGACCGCTAAAGATCGAGAGCGATCTGCCCGATGACAAATTGCTATTTCTTTCCGATATCTTTCCCACTGGATATATGGCGGCGGAAAACGCAGAGATCCAGTCAGGTGACACGATCGCTGTATGGGGCTGCGGGCCGGTTGGGCAATTCGCGATTGCGAGTGCATTCATGCTGGGCGCTGCTCGCGTGATCGCGATCGACGGATTGGAAGAGAGACTCGAGTTAGCTCGCAGTCTCGGTGCCCTCACCATCGATTATGCAGAAGAGGATGTAAGTGTTCTCACTGCCCTCAAGGATCTAACGGGCGGAATCGGGCCGGACGGCTGCATTGACGCGGTAGGGCTCGAGGCGCATTCGGCCCAACTGCAGGGAGTGTACGACAAAGTCAAAACCGCTCTGATGATGGAAACCGACCGACCAAGCGTGCTACGGCAGGCGATCCAGGCAGTACGCAAAGGCGGAACGCTGTCGATCCCGGGTGTTTATGGAGGTCTGCTGGACAAGGTGCCATTCGGTGCCGCATTTGGCAAGGGAATCACCATGAAGATGGGCCAAACCAACATGCATAACTATATGAAGCCCCTTCTGGAAAGAATCGAAGGCGGCCAGATTGACCCGAGCTATATTATTTCCCATCGCATCACGCTGGATGAAGCCCCGGAGATGTACAAGATATGGCGGGATAAGAAAGAAAAAGTTACGAAGATCGTCATCGATCCCTGGGCAGAAAATAAGGCGGCATGATCGTGAGATCGAAGACTTTTCACGATGAAAGCCTGCAATCTCATGCCTGACCTGCAGGCTTTCCTTGGCGCCAATCGACCCCAGCCCCGTAGCGTCTTCGGCCAAACCGAGTATCTCGGCCCAATGTCATAACGTTCCGAAACGGTAATCTTGCGATGCTCGACCTGTTGAGCCGCCCCTATGAAAGAACGTCGCGAATGGAAGTATCCGTTCCCCCCGGGTTCGTGTCAGATTGCCTGGGCACGTCGTCGACGAGCTGTCTAAGTGACCAGGAATCGCACTCGCAAATATAACGTACTTCAGTAGACACTATGTTTAGCATCACACCTGCTGAGGCATTCTATGAAACGACGCCAATTCCTCAGCAGCGCCGCGGCCGCGGCTGTCCTTTCCTCTCATTTCATGCATGGGGAAAAAAGCGAAGCCGTGCGAGCTGATCAGTTAACGACTGCAGTTTCGTACGAAGCGGCTGCCAGTCGCATCCCCAGAGTTTCAACCGCGGGCACGATGCGCGGTGAAATGCTCTATCGCGATCTAGGCTCGACTGGTGTTCAGGTCTCGGTCATTGGGATGGGCGGATCACATCTGGGGCAAGCTAATGTCACGGAAGACGAGGGAGTGCGACTAATTCACGAGGGGCTGGATCGGGGCATTAATTTTTTGGACAATTCGTGGGATTACAACGAGGGACGAAGCGAAGAACGGGTGGGAAAGGCGCTTTCCCAGGGCGGCTACAGACAGAAAGCCTTCGTCATGACCAAGATCGACGGGCGCACAAAGGAAGTTGCGATGAGCCAGATCGATGAGTCTCTCACAAGGCTGAAAGTGGACCATATCGATCTGCTGCAGCATCACGAAGTGCTGCGGTACGACGATCCCGATCGTATCTTTAGCGAAGGCGGGTCAATGGAGGCGGTATTGGCAGCCAAACAGGCCGGGAAGATTCGGTTCATCGGTTTCACCGGCCACAAAGATCCTCATATACATCTTTATATGATGGACGTCGCCCAACAACGCGGCTTCCGTTTCGACACCATCCAGATGCCGCTCAACATTATGGATGCGCATTTTCGCAGTTTCTCGCAACTGGTCGTCCCACAGGCGGTGAAACAACAGATTGGAGTGTTGGGCATGAAGAGTTTTGGCAGCGGTGTCATTCTCAAATCGGGAGTGGTTGAGCCGATCGATTGCCTGCATTATTCCCTGAATCTTCCTCTGTCGGTGCTCATTACAGGAATCAATACCCAGCAGCTGTTGGATCAGGCTTTCGCAGCCGTGAAATCGTTCAAGCCGATGGATGAAGCTACTGTCTCTGCCTTGATCTCTAAAACTCAGGAGGTCGCCCTGAATGGAAAGTACGAACTCTTCAAGACAACGGCTCACTTTGATACCACCGCTCGGCATCCCGACTGGCTCGGCTCTGACAGCCCGGCGGTTCAACGTCTGGCTCCGCAACTGCCTGGTTGACTACTTGGCCGTGACAGGATTCAAGGCAGAGCACATTGCCGCTGAAGGCAACAGCGACTAGAGAAATTGCGTCCCATTACCTACATCTCCACGCGCCGCAGTGCCCGTCCTGTCAAGGTTTGCGACAAGCCGATCCCAATGCTAATGGTCGTCAGATGAAACCTAGGGAGGTTCTTCATGGCATCACGCAAGCCCACCACGGAAAGCAAAATCCAATCGAGACTTACTGAGAAAAACGAAATAACAGGCGAGGGCGGGGAATTACATCAGCTTGCAGGAGGCACACATCCTCCTCTTACAACTCAAACCGGCGCCGTCATCGCCGACGATGAGAATTCCCTCAAAGCCGGGCCGCGAGGCCCTTCGCTCCTCGAAGATCATGTGCTTCTGGAAAAGATCCAACATTTTGATCATGAACGCATACCGGAACGCATCGTACACGCTCGCGGTTTCGGCGCACACGGTTTCTTCGAGCTTACCGACTCTCTAAAGGGAATTTCGAGGGCAGGAATTTTGAACGAAGTGAGTGTGAAAACGCCGGTCTTTGTCCGTTTTTCAACTGTCGCAGGGAATAAGGGGTCGACAGATCTCGCGCGAGATGTTCGAGGATTCGCAGTCAAGTTCTACACGAAAGAAGGTAATTGGGACCTGGTAGGAAATAACATTCCAGTTTTCTTCATTCAGGATGCGATCAAATTTCCCGATCTGATCCATGCAGCGAAGGCGGAGCCCGATCGCGGCTTCCCCCAAGCCCAGACTGCACACGATACGTTCTGGGATTTCGTCTCGCTCATGCCGGAATCGACCCACATGCTCATGTGGGCAATGTCCGATCGAGCTATTCCACGTTCTTTGCGAATGATGGAAGGATTCGGGGTCCATACCTATCGGTTGATAGACGAGAAAGGGAAGGCCACTTTTGTAAAGTTTCATTGGCGTCCAAAACTTGGTATGCAGTCAGTGGTATGGGATGAGGCACTCAAGATCTCGGGAGCCGATCCAGATTTTCACCGTCGCGATCTGTGGAATGCAATTAATAAGGGAGATTTTCCTGAGTGGGAATTTGGCCTTCAACTCTTCGACCAGGACTTCGCCGACAAGTTTGACTTCGACGTTCTTGATGCAACTAAGTTGATTCCTGAAGAAATCCTGCCTCTCCGGATCATCGGACGTTTAGTACTGGACAGGAATGTATCCAATTTTTTCGCTGAGACAGAGCAGGTTGCGTTCTGTGTACGGAACGTCGTTCCTGGTATCGACTTCAGTAATGATCCACTCCTCCAGGGAAGAATTTTTTCCTACCTGGACACCCAGCTAAAGCGGCTCGGCGGCCCCAATTTCCAGCAGATTCCGGTCAACGCGCCAAAGTGTCCGGTAATGCATTTCCAGCGAGACGGCCATATGCAAATGAGTCCTCAGGCGGGGCGAGTGAACTACTCGCCAAGTTCGTTGGCTGAAGATACTCCGCGTCAAGATCCGTATCATGGTCTAGCCAGCTTTTCCGAAGCGATGGAAGACAACAAATTGCGCATTCGACCTGAGTCCTTCGCGGATCACTTTTCTCAGGCGCGACAGTTCTTTTACTCGCAGACGGAGCCGGAACAAAACCATATCGTTTCTGCATTCATCTTTGAGTTGAGCAAGGTGGAAACACCTACTATCCGGGAACGCATGGTAGGACAACTTGCGAATGTTGACTCCAAAATAGCGCAGCGCGTAGCAAATGGACTTGGCTTACCGGGAAGGATTAAAGCCGTTGCCACGACGGTGAAGGTTCGCCAGGATCTGCAAACATCTCCTGCTCTAAGTATTCTGGCCAAAGCCAAAGATACGCTTCAGGGGCGCAAAATAGGCTGTCTCGTCTCCGATGGCACAGACGGAAGGCTGGTGGCTTCCCTCAAGTCCGCTACCGCGAAGTTAAAAGCTGACTTCGCAGTTGTCGCTCCTAAAGTGGGAGGAGCAATGGCCAGCGAAGGTCAACTCCTTCCTGCGGATTTCCAACTGGCAGGGGGATCGTCGGTCTTATTCGACGCAGTGTTTGTTGCGCTTTCGACGGAAGGGTCTACACAGCTGTCCACCGAAGCTGCCGCGGTGGCATGGGTTCACGATGCCTTCGCTCACTGTAAGGTGATCGGAGCAACGAAAGAGGCAAAAGCACTCCTGGATGCAGCTGGCGTTGTTTCGGACAAAGGCATAGTCGTTGGATCAAATGCAAATGCCTTCGTCGCTGTTGCTGCCAAAGGAAGAATCTGGGAGCGGGAACCTAAGGTTAGAACTGTCTATTAACCCCTTTTCCCCTTTGTAGTCGGGCATCAATACGATTAAGCCGCTCATTCAGTCAAGACTGCACTCGATTGGGCGGCATAGATAGATGGTGAGAGGTTGAATCGCTTACAGGTCTGGGGTTATTTGAATGGCGGTTGTGACATAGTCATGCTCCTCGATGTGACGTGTAGCGCGAGGAGCTTCGAGCAATGGACAGCGGTACGCGCTAGACTCGCAGACCTCTTCCGAATAGCAAGAAGAGAATCACAATCAGCAGAATGAGTGCTAATTCCTCCTCCCCCGTAATAGCCAAGCCCCGACCCCATATAGTAGCCGCCGCCAAATACCAGTAGAAGGATGATGAGAATAATGATTAGAGGCACGCGAGGGAGGTTAGCATACTGCCGCCTGACATAAATCGATATCTAACGACTATCGTTCAATTCCGCGATTTCACTGACGGCATTCGGTGGCGCTGCTGGGTTCTTTTTTAATCATTAACGTCCGCCAGCTTGCCGGAACGAATCCGGCTTTGACGTTCATTGCATTCCGCTTTGATCTTTTCATACTTCGCCTGAAGTTCATCGAGTTCCAGATCACTCAGATTTTCGATATCGATCATCTGGTCGCGTGCTTTATCAATGGCCCGTATCAACTCGTTGAGTTTGAGATTGATTGCCCGGGCATCTCGGTTCTGGGTGTTTTGGATGAGAAAGACCATTAGGAACGTTACGATTGTTGTCCCGGTGTTAATCACCAGCTGCCAAGTATCGGAGAAATGAAAAATCGGGCCGACAATGGCCCAGATCACAATCACTAGTCCTGCGCCAGCAAATGCCCACTTCGACCCCAGCCATCCGGATGTTGAGGCAGCAAATCGCCCGAATCTGTCGTTTGTAGTGCGCGTCTGTACTTCCAATGGTGGTTTATTCATCTTCCTGATCTCTATATTCTGTAAAACTCATACGACTGCTATTAGTCCCGATCAGCATCTCCGGGCAAATCTGACGTATAGAACGCAAAACTTTTGGCGACCCGCCGCGAACGTGGGGCGAAGGAAAACTCATGGCGGTCATAAATGCAGGCAGTGATGGAGACCGCGCTTTAAAGAAGAGACCGGGCGAGTGCTGGACCTCTCTTACTGGAGAGATCTCGAAGCTCGGCAAGAAAAGCGTCAGGTTTGACGCGATCTGAGCGAGCCTCGTATCTGCACTCTCGTATTTACTTATTCTTTGCTGCGGCGTGAAATAGTTCGGAAACGGTTCTTACAAAATGTCTTGCCGATTGGGGCACCGGCACGCCTCCTGTAAGAATAGTTTCGTAAGAGAGATCCTTTCCATAATAGCTGCGAGTGTCATCCTGATTCTGGTTGACCACATCGCCTGTGAGATCCACACCTGCGAATACGCCTCTGCTGCGGGAATAGGAAAGAAAGGCGGCATTCGCCAGTTCGGTAGTAGATGCCTGAGAATTACGCCCGACCGGCCCAGCTGCTACCGCTGCATCTCCTCCGAGTTTGACCTTGTCCTTGAGGAGTCGCTGAAAACCATCATGACTGGTTGCGACGAGGACCAAATCTGTAGCCTCGCCTCCAGCCTGCAGACCGAAACTGGCGCCCGTCATTTGTATGAAGACGGGCGCGCTCCATCCATGGCCCGTGCGGCAACTAAGAACGCCCTGGCCATACTGAGCACCGACAACAAAAGCTCCCTTCTTGAAGCTGGGAATTACAGCGACGCATGTCGCCTTCGCTGCGATGTCATCGGGAATGCCTTTGTCGGGAGTATCCATTAGTTCATGTAGGACGGCATGAGCCGCGTTAATACGTTGGACAAGCTTGTCTGTATCCGCCGCGAAAACTACGGTGGTCGAAAGTGCACAAACGCATATCGTTTGAATAAGTCTGTTCATCTTTAGCCACTCCTTGATGGACACAAATTACTGCGGCGTTGCATTTGTCTGATGCTCCTGCTCATCTGCCAGTTGTGCAGATCCCGGCGGCGAAGACAGCGACGGCGACGCGGCTATCCGTTTTTCGGCGGCTGCAGCTTCGATTTGACTGTTGATCTCGGCGCCCAGTAGCAGCATGAACCCAGTAATGTAGAACCACGTGAGCAGGACGATGACCGCTCCAAGCGAGCCATAGGTTACGGAGAAGTTGTCGAAGAAGTGCAAATAGGCGCGCAGACCGAGGGAGGCGAGAAGCCAACCTGCAATTCCTACGGCTCCTCCAGGCGTGAGCCAATGCCAACGACGAGTCTTCAAGTCAGGAGCCCAGTAGTAAATCACTGCAAATGAGAGGGCTAATAAGGCAGAGGCAAGAGACCATCCTAAAAGGATTGTGGAGGCGGCCGCAATGATCGCCAGGAATCGATGGGAGAGATGAAGAAGAGCTGAGGTGGCAAAAAAATCTCCGCCGAGCAGGCAGACGAGTACGAAAGTAAAGATTATGGAAAGAATGATAGTGAGAGCGATAGCATACATGCGCGCTCTGAAATAAGAGCGGGTGTCCTCAACCTTATAGACAACATTCAATGTGTCCTGGATCGCGGAGATGCCGACGGAGGCAGACCAGATTGCGGCGATAAGACCAAAGGTCAACTTGCCTGATGTGGCTGCCGCGTTAGTTTCGTTGAAGGTTGCCAATACGGTTCCAAGAGCCGCGGTTGGAATCACGAGTGCAAGGTAATTCAGTAGTTTCGTGTAGATCTGGTTGGCAGAACGGGCAGCCATACCAAGAATGGAACTGGCACTCAGCAGTGTAGGAAAGAGAGCGAAAAGGAAGTAAAAGCCAAGTTCAGCGGCATGGCCGAACAATCTGTCGGCGACTATGGACTTCCATGTACGTTGGGCGATTTCACGAACAGAGATTCCCTGAAGATTCCAGAGAGATGCGAGAGGAGAATAGGAGACAAACTTCCATACGCGCCGCTGCCGCCGGCTGGTAGACGTTTTCGGAACATGATCGGCACGGATGATGGCGGACTCCTGGACTGCCGTATTTGCGCACGATCGAACTGTCGGTATGGATGCTTCAATCCGCTGAACTGGTGGTCCGTCGGCTTCTTCTTGGCACTTCTGCCAAGGTTCCCGGCGTGGACGACCTCTGGCGTGGAGACCGCTTTTAAGTCACCTTTTGCCGGTCCGTGTCGATTCGGCGTGACAGTTCGAATGGATCAAGTTCTGCAGATCCCAACTTTCGAGCGCGGCTACCCGGCACACCGGTCATACGGTATGGAGACGAAATCGGAATGGGGGATGATCTCCATCTTGCCGAACGAAATTGTGCTCGAACGCCGATGCAATGGTCCACCGAACCCAATGCAGGCTTTACCAAGAATGAAAAACCGATCTTGCCAGTCATATGCGAAGGTCCCTATGGCTTCCAGCATGTAAATGTGGCAGAGCAACGCCGTGACCCCAATTCACTATTGAACTGGATGGAGCGAATCATTCGCATGCGTAAGGAAGTTCCGGAAATTGGCTGGGGTGACTTTTCGTTCATATCCGCGGGAACCCCAAAGGCTCTCGCAATACGCTATAGCTGGAGAAATAATTCCGTGCTGTGCTTACACAATCTCGGTTCGGGGACTAGAGAGGTGGGTCTGCGCATTCAAGGTGACGACGAACGCGACTGCCTCTTGGCAAATCTTTTGTCTGACGATCACAGTCAAGCGGAAAATGGATCGCACAGGATTGTGCTCGAGCCTTACGGATATCGCTGGTATCGAGTCTGCGGGCTCGATTATCTGCTGAAACGTAGCACCATCTGACGGACCTAGACGATATCAGTTGTAGTCCTTTCGGAGTTTCTTCGAAATCGAAGCCGCCATGCCCGAAGAATCACAGCCAGAGAGCAGAATCACGCACCCCGCTATCACTGTCATGCCTTTCTTCATACGCAATGAGATACATCCAGCGCACTAGATGGCAAGGATTAACAAGAACAGGAAAATTAGGTCAAGTCGGCTTGGTCTACGTTCTCAGCAGTGGGGCGTCGGTTAAGAGGAATGGCACAACAACAAGAATTCCGCCCACTTGGCGGCGACGATGAGGAATATGATTCCGGCTCCTTAGCGATACATCGTATGCATTACTGAGATCTGAAGAACCTGAGGGCGCATCATAACTTTCAGACGTTTGTTACAACGACATGAAAAGGAATGCTCATGAAGTCACTTGCGAATCCTTCAATCCTGAAGCCCGTTCAGGATGATGATTTCATCCAGGTCATTATAGAAACTCCCGCACAAAGCCGGAACAAATTCGCCTTTGATCCGAAGCAGTCCATCTTCGCGTTAAAGAAAGTTCTGCCCGCGGGAATGGTCTTCCCCTATGACTTCGGCTTTTTGCCGCAAACCCTCGCCCCCGATGGTGATCCGATCGATGTCCTCTTACTCATGGATGAACCTGCATTTCCTGGCGTCGCCGTAAAAGCACGATTGATCGGAGTCATCGAAGGCGAACAAGTTGATGGAAAGAAGAAGATCCGGAATGACAGATTGGTGGCAGTAGCTGAGGCTAATCACATGTATGCGGGCATCCGGAAGTTGTCCGATCTTCCTGGCAAATGGCTCAAGGAACTCCAGGTCTTTTTCGTCAACTATCACAATCTGGAAGGCAAACAATATCGTCTGCTTGGATGCAAAGGGTCTAAACAAGCGATGCGGCTCATCAAACAGGCAAAGAAAGCCGCGTAAACACTGCTATGGGCGAGCTGATTTTTAGATTCATGATAGGTGGTGTCGTTGTCAGCCTTTTCGCCGTGCTTGGGGATGTTTTGCGCCCAAAGAGTTTCGCGGGCCTATTCGGCGCGGCTCCCTCTATCGCCCTGGCGACTCTCGGCTTAATGGTCCATGGACATGGCAATCAGTATGCCGCGCTCGAAGCGCGATCCATGATCCTTGGGGCATGTGCCTTTTTCGTCTACGCCGCTGTCTCGAGCTTTGCTCTGCGGCGTGTATCGGCTCCTACGCTCGTCACGACCTTGGCATTGCTGCCCGTTTGGATGGTAATAGCCTTCAGCCTTTACTGGCTACTTGGGTAAGGAGGAGTTGTGATTTCATTTCACCTTGCGTCTTTGAAGCAAACCAAGCTCCATCAATATGGAATACGTTTCTTGATGGGTGGATTCTGTACGGTAGGCGCGGGTCTCATTGGTAAACACTTTGGACCTGCCATAGGGGGATTATTCCTGGCTTTTCCTGCCATCTTCCCGGCAGGGGCTAGCCTTATCGAGAGTCACGAAAAGGAAAATAAGCAAAAGGTTGGCGCAAACGGACAGACTCGAGGGCGGCTGGCCGCGAGTATTGATTCGACAGGTGCGACGCTCGGTTGCATTGGCTTGATAGTGTTCGCCGCGCTAGCTTGGCGCTTGTTGATGAATCAGAGTGCAACTTGGGCGATCACGATCGCGACGCTCGCGTGGACTGTCACGGCTGTGTCGCTGTGGTTACTGAGGCGGTATCGGATGTTCAGGGGCTTTTGAACGCGCACCGTAAAGATATACGTGCCTCTTATCTATGGCGGATAGACGACGGAAAATTTGAAGTCCATTGCGATAACCTGCCATGTCGGTGGTGTCATTTCAAGCATGGGTTTCTCTCTCCTAACTCCTAAAATATTCGTGCCGGGCGGCAGACCAGCCAACGGGCTCTTTACTTCGTCGATGGGTGAGCCACAGTCGGCATTCCGGCAGGTTTCGCCGGGCCCCTGACAAGTCCTGCACACGGGACACTGGATTAACTGTGTCATTCTCCGCCATGCCGTCCGCCAGCTTTTCATAGGACGATTTGGGTCGATGTGACCGTGTTCACATGCGGGAAATAGGAAATGCTGCGGCGCTGTCCCGTTGAATCCGTTAGCGCGTTCCCGCAGCTCCAGAATAGCGCTGTAGGCGTCCTCGTTCATTGGAATGGATCGCAGGCCCGCGTCCGTCTTGCTACGTCGTATGGTGAGGCTCTGCCGGAGGAAATCTACATCCCGCCAGCGAAGGTTCTTAATTTCCACTCCGCGCATAGGGACACTCGCTCGCTATCTGGAGCGGAACAAACAGCACCTTGCAAGGTACAAGAGACAGTCCCAGAATTATTATTCTCGGCACGGCGAGCACATGGTTCGAGAAACAATCCTACGACTCTCCCCAGAAAATCGGGGCCTTGTCGCGTTTCGTCTACCTACATTCCGGGATTTGAGTGCCGCGTGACACTAGGGTTCAACCAGAGGAACCTCCGACGCCATCTTCATGCTTCATCCCTTTGTCTGTCTGGCGTTCTCTTCCTTCACGTACTCCCGCAGCTTTTCCGTGATGAACGCGGTCAAGGTTTTCCTCTGATAAAAGGCGAGGAGACGCTTGGCTTCTGCCCATAGTTCGAGGTCCTCATCACGGACATATAGGGTTCTGTTTTTGGGCATTGAATGTGCATGGGGTTTGAGTGGGCAACTCAGGTCCGCGACAACCTCCAGTCAACCGGAAAGATTCCCGTAGTACACTCATTCCCGCAGGAGTGAACGGAAAACCTGAATGATTTCACCAACCTGGATTGACTTAGGACTGAAGGCGATAGCAGCCCTCGCGACCACAGCCGTGGCCGTTTACGTGGCCCAGATAAGCAAACGGTAATGGCGCACGAATCAAGAGAAGCTTCGGCTCGATCTCTACAACAGGCGCTTTGAGATTTACCTCCGTGTACTGGAGTTCCATCAGGCCTTAATTGGTTGGGAAGGCAGCCCTGAAGAAGTCGCACTACAGAACCCATTTATTAAGGCATTCCGCGAATCGAAATTTCTGTTTCCTGAAAGCTCAGGCGTTTACGCATTCCTTGACCAGTTCTTCCATCAGTCCTTCGTCATAACGAAGTTTCATGAGGTCCCGCCGTTAAGCATGATTGGGAAGGATGAATACATGAAGCAGGTGAATAAAAGGATGGAGAGCGCGAATTGGATATTGCAATCAATTGGACCACTTGAAGATAAACTCGCCCCATTCCTGAATTTCCATGAAATGTAGGCACATATAACTTAACTGTCGAGCACGGTGGGGGTAAATGAGTGGAGTCCATATCCACAGCGGCAACGTCGGACGCATAGCTGAACGTATCGTCTCGAACGAGCTAGAATCGCGCGGCTACCGAGTCAGCGATCTAAATAAGGAGGGAACTTCCGCCAACGCTGATCTGCTGGCCGTAAGGGATGGAAAGTCATGGCAAATTCAGGTGAAGGGTTCAACTCACGATAGAGGCTGCTGGTTCAACTAT
>Ga0206941_10187_pt1 | contig 17712 bp, 15 predicted proteins | sample Alteio_BWOrgHeat_9_FD_153251 | JGI IMG/M metagenome (GOLD analysis project Ga0206941, IMG submission 153251) | Enriched cells from forest soil in Barre Woods Harvard Forest LTER site, Petersham, Massachusetts, United States -... | ecosystem: Environmental > Terrestrial > Soil > Temperate forest >...
ATTAAAGTGCGAGCGCCAGAAGCGGTCGCTGATCACCACGACCGGGTATCCTCCCGGCTTGTCACCATATTCTTCCGGCAGAAACGTCCGCCCCAGCTCCGCCTTCGCGCCCAGCACCGAAAAGAAGTTCCCCGAAACCAGTTCGCCCCACACCCGCTCGGCATGCTCTTCCTGTCCCACGCTGAAGGCCGCCGGGCGCGTCACCGCAATCCCGCTCACCAGCTTCAGTCGATCGCGAAAGTCAATGTAGTCCGGATAAGAATTGGTGACAAACGCCCCGCCCGGCGCCACGGTTTCAAGCGCCACCAGCCGATCCGGCTGCTCAACCCCCGGCAGCGGATGCAGCAGGATTGTGTCCACCCATCCGAAAACCGTGGAGCTCGTCGCTATCCCCAGCGCCAAAGTAAAAATCGTGACCGCGGCAAAGCCCGGATTGCGCCGTATCATACGCAGAGCGTGTTCGAAATCCTGAAGTAGGCTGTTCATGTCAGAGGTCTCTTTCAGCGATATAGAATCGCAATCCAGCCACCAAATCGCAGACCACATAAACAATTGAAAAGAAAAGGAGAAAAGTAACTGCCAGGACAGGGGGTGTCCGCTTCCGGACAACTCCGTTCACGAATGGGCATACACGGAACCGACGAAACTCCGCAGCTGACGATAGGTGTGGGCTTGCGCATAAGGTGAAAGCTTCACCCATAGAACGAACTCAGCTCCTGAGTTCATTGATCCAACTCCTTTCCGTGGTAACGGAGCGGGCGTAGAATGTGGCCGGTGAAGACCACGAAGCAGGCTGTTCTCGCGTTTTTTACTCTCGCGGTCTTTTCTTTGCAGGCTCTTTCAGCAACTGATCCTCCTTTGCCGGGCTCTGCCATGGCCGACAAAGTGCTTGTGCTGAAGGGGGAAAGGAAACTTTTGCTGATGAACGGCGATGAAGTGCTGAAAACATACAGCGTCTCGCTCGGAGGCAGTCCAGTCGGCCCCAAGATCAGAGAAGGCGATAGCAAAACTCCTGAAGGCAAATACGTGCTTGATCGGCATAACTCCCACAGCCAGTACCATAAGTCCATTCACATTTCTTATCCAAATGCGGAAGATTTGGCACGCGCGAGAAAACTGGGTGTACCACCCGGTGGAGATCTGTTCCTCCATGGGGAGCCGAATGATTACCACGGGCCGAGCCAGCAACTGGGTGATTGGACCGATGGCTGTATCGCGGTAACCAATGCAGACATGGACGAAATCTGGCGAGCGGTGCCAGACGGCACGCCGATCGAGATCAAACCCTAGTCGTGCATCTTCTTTATTTAGGATAGGGGTAGCCTTTGGCCAACTCTTCCTCGAGCGTCGCGTCGTGCCCATAAATATCGTGAAAGAAGTGAATGTCTCCGTTTTCTTCTACGACGGCAGTTACGTAAATAATCAATACCGGAATCGGTGATGCAAGATTCACTCGTACGTTATCGGGGCCCTCATGCATGGCCTTCTCAACTCGCCCCATACTCCAATCCGGCTTATTGCGGAGGACCCATGCGGCGAGCTCGGCCGGTTCCTCCGCGTGGATGCACCCATGGCTGATTGCCCGTTCCTTCCCGGCGAACTTGTTCTCGCTCTCCGGCGTATCGTGGATGTAGACGTGGTGTTTGTTGGGAAAGATGAACTTGACCAGGCCCAGCGCATTCTCGGGACCGGGCGGCTGCCGCACTGTTAACTTTCCCCCTCGCAACTGCTGCCACATAGCGGGAGTGACGTCCCCGGACTTGATCACCTTCCCGCTCGCGCTCACCAACTCCAGGTCATTTTCCTCCAGAGATGGATCCTCTTTTAGATCGGGGATGATTTCATTGCGCAGAATCTCTGGCGGAGGGTTCCAGTAGGGACGAAAGACGACGTACAGCATGTCCTTTTCGAACATGGGGGTTTGGAAATCGTATTGGTCTCCCACATTCACTTTCATGGTAAGACCAATTCGATTTCCCTCCTCGAAGCCGTAGAGGCGGAATTCCGGAACATTGATTACAATTGGCGGCTGTTTGAAGTGGTAAGGCAACCAGCGATATCTTTCCAACCCCAGGCGTATCTGCTCAAGACGATCGCTCAACGGCACGTTCAACTCAGCGATGGTTTTGGAATCAAGGTCACCGGTTGGACGTAGACCGTAACGCTCCTGGAAGTGTTTGACCGCATCCACCAGCGCGCCCTCATACTTCTTCGAGTCAGGCGGAATCATGGCGCTGTCCGGCAGGTCGCCCAGCAATCGTAACCGGCTTGCGAGATGTCCTAGGTCTGAGTACCAACCTCCCGGAGACACTAGCCCGGGATCGATCAGTTTCTCCTCATTGTTATTCTGACTCTTTTCGAGCTCCATATAGTGATGTAAAGCGTCGCGTAGTCGCTGGTAGCCTGCGAAAGGCGGCCCGACTTCGGCCAGTTCCGGCCGTAGATCGGAACCATTGACCAGGTCCTGGCGCACAAATTGAGACAAGTCGAGTTTGTTGTCAGAGATGTCAAACTCGAAACCCAAATGCTGCGGGTTGATTCTTCCAACCTGCAGGTCGGACACATAACGCATGGCACATACGGTGAGGGCGACATCGAAGCGCGCTTCGTCAGCGTTTTCATGCGCACCTCCCAGCAATGTCACACGACCAGCCCAGCGTGAGGCATCGTAATCTTCGGCTCGCAGCCCCTCCCGATCGGCATCCTGCAGTATCTGGATCACTTCAACGGCTTGCGCAGTAGGCGCGCCGTCGCGGACCCATGCCGGCTTATATCCTGAAGGGCGGTAAAAGCTTACGAGCTGCGACCGGTAGTCCGAGAAGTTGGGCCAACGAAGATCTTCAAGGCGGCCGGAAGCGACGATCCCACTCAAGAGGCCAGCTGCGCCCTCTGGCTTCTGGGTGGAACTGGCGTTGGCGCGAGGCGCACTCGGCGAACTCTTCGTGGGCTGCGCGTAGGTTGACTCGCTGGGCAACACTGATGCGACAAGAAGCAGAATAGCAATCTCAAGCCGTCGTCTAGAACGCACAAGTCATTCCTCTGGGAGCTGCAACCTCTCTGTTCAAAGAGGGGTTTTTAAGTAGTTCACAGGCACCGCCTCCGGTCGCCAGTTATTTTATGGAACAGTGAGGTGCATCCATACATGCCGAGAATGCCCGTGGCCAGGCTGGGGAGCGATTTCGACATGGGTTCCTCCGGTCTCTGACATACGTTCTCCTTCGTGGTTGTCAAGCTTAACACTGCAAAGAACTGGATGGACGGGCCATGCTTGAGAGAGAAGGTGGATTAGCGAAGACAGGGCTTTCGCGCAAGCTGAGAGGGTTGTGCCGGTTTCTCTTTGGATTCCCGGCAATCCGGAAATCGGCACTTGGACAAAGAGTCGCTCAATCGGACAAGCGCCCTCTCGATCCTGGCAGAACTGAATACGCTGTATCTGGGAACTGCCCGGTACCTCTGAGGATTGAAACCTGTCCGATAAGTCCGTTACGTCCGAGTGGATCGCCACTTGACTTCCGCTATGCCGACTTGCCGATTCCGTCTTATGGCGGTTTCGAAATTGGGATGGCGGCAACGAGGAAACCCGATCAATGCGCTACTATCTTCCAGCCCGAGTCGGGATCGAATTCGTTCATTGCAGTCGCCGTTTCCGTGGTGGTCTTTCCCAGATCTTTTTGGAGGAGCACGCCGTCCTGGTTAATCATGAAGGTCATTATTCCGGAGTCGCCGTATTGCGCGGGATAGGCGACGAAGGCGAATCCGCCTGTCATCTTCCCATTGACGATGTATTCCTTCGCACCACCAGGCGCCTTATCGGTCTGTCCTGTCAGCATGCGGAAGTAATAGCCGTGGAATGCCGTGTGGGCATTGGGGTTTGCCTTGTATCCCTCGGCGCTTGCAAACGCTGCCAGCGGCCCGAGCGGGCTCTCGGGCTGTCCTTCCTCTGGCTTCCAGTACAATCCATTCTGCTTGCCGGAATCGCTGATGAACTTGGGCGCATATTGTTTCGCAAGTTGGCCCTCGTGAGAGTGGGCGAAGTATTCGGCCTGTGCGTCTGCGACTGCCCCGCAAACGTCAATGACGGCCAGCTCATTCCGGCCGACTCGGCGCGATAGAATTTCGTCTTTGCCGGCGGCAGTATCGAAGACCCACTGCCCATCGCCGTTCTTCTTGAGAGGGATTGGGAAGGGGAAGTTGTCGGCTCCGATGAGCAGCATCTGGGAGCCATCGGGCATTTTACGCCAGCGGTGCATCACACCATAGCCCGCCACAAATCTGTCGGCTGCATTCTTGTCCTGGACCGCGTCACCCGAGTAGATCACTTCTTTCGAATCCGGACCAAAGATTGCCAGGATCGTATTTTGATCGCCGGACTTTGCCGCTGCCAGGAGCGCACTGCCCGCGTCCTCCGGGGAAGCAAACACCTGGATCGAAGGCTTGGCGGGCTTATTGTTGCAGGCAAGCGGAATGACGAGCGCCAGAAGCAGTAGCTGGGCCGAGAACGCGATTCTGAGGTGTTTGAAGAACACTCCATCCTCCAAAGCTTCGTCTGAATGCTGTTTGCCAATACCACCCAGCACGGTTAATTTAGTGAGCGGACGCTCCACGGTCTCATCTGCGACCATGCCAGCCCCCACCACCGCCGCGGCTTGCAGCACCGCGAGCACTGGCCTCCCTGGATTGCCACCCACCTCCGCCTCCGCCAAAGGCGGAGGACCCGCTGCTCTTCTCCTGTCCTCCATAGCCGCGAGAGGCCGAACCCTGGGTTTGTTGCCAGCCGCTGCCCGTGTTTTTGTAGACATTGCCGTCTGCGGCGGCGTATTTATTGCCATTTGCCGCCTGGCCCGCGGCAGCAGTATTGCCGTACCTGCCGGTTGCGGCGGCGGCGCTGCCGCCGTTCGAAGTTTGTACCGTTCCTGCAGACCCTGCCGCCGTAGTTGCATGCTGGGTGTATGCGGTGTTGCCGTTCTTTGAGACAACCGAGCTACCAGCAGTGCCGTTGGCATTGGCAACTTGATGCGTGGCGGCATAGGCTCCGGTGTTTGGGTTGTACGCCTGAGCGACACCCTGCTTACCATACGCGGTCGTGGTCGATGCGCCGCGAGCATATGTACCCGTGGACGAATTGTACGCAGTCCCGGCGCGAGCAACGCCGTTCGGGCCGTAGGCCGTCACGCTGGAGCCGTAGACGCCACCATGCCACGCGTTGTTTCCGTAGTAGACGTTGCTTCTGTAGACCACGGCGCCACCGTGCCAGTTGCAGTTCCAGTAACTGTAGCCCCAGCCGCAGCAGCTGTTATTGATCGCAGCGCCCACCGCGATGCCCACGCCAAACGCAAGCAGGCCGGTCGCAACCACGTCCGCAGTACTGTATCCCGGAGTCTGAACCGGAGCGCCATAGACAACGGTGGGGTTGTACTGCGGGACATACACCACCTGCGGATTCGTCGGCTGAATCACGATCACCTGAGGCGACTGTTGCACGACCGTGATCTGTGAGCCTGACTTCAGATTGCCGGCAGCATATGCTTTGGCGCGTAAAGCCTGGACCGCCGACATCACGTCAGCAGCCTGATTGTGGTAAGCCTCCCCTAATGCGGACGTCCAGCTGAGGTTCTTCGCCAGGTTGTCGAGGATCGAAGGAAACTGTGTGAGCGCCTTCACGCTGGGGTCCCATTGCTGTGGATCAACGGCCTGCATGAGAGCTGTGCCAGTGAGATTCTTATTCTGCTGAAGCCAACTGTCGGCGGCAGCGATCTGGTCCGGGAAGGTTGCGGCTCCAAGAATTTGTGCAACCAGAGCGTCCGGGTATAGCGCGACCGGCGCCACCAGCTGTTGGAGTTCGTTTGCAGACAGGGGCGCGCCTTCTCCTGAATATTCCGTCGATCCCGTAGGCGCCGGTTGCTGACCTCCAGCTGCCACTGGCAGTGCGGCGAAGACGAGCAGGAAAGATAACGCCGTTGACAAAAGCTTTTTCGAGAAGGTCTTTATCATTTTGTTTCTCCATCCAAGAGAAGGCATCGAGCTTCGCCTTCATGCGCTAATGATGATGAGCCTGATTTGACAAATACACCATATCTCGTAAATCGAACCCGAGACACATTCCCGGGCGGAGTACCAATAATAGTGTTTCTTCCCCACACAGCCGACACGGGACGTTCGGAACCTTCGAAGATCGCTTGGTGCCCAAGGGAGAACCCGGCCAAAGTCCGGATCCGATCGCAAAGACTATCCAATTTCCACAAGATTGACCTGACCAATTCTCTGGTGCCAGAAGTGTAACCCCTCAAATCGATATGTGGCCGTGGAATATCTCCCGCGCGGATGGAACCTCCTGTTCTTTTCGATCATTGCCATTTATGCAGCTGCCACGTTGCACTGGGGGAAACAGCGTCTGGGGTTATCGGATCAACCTTGCTACTGTCGGTGCAGCCACCGGCTTTATCTTCTTCGTCCTTGTTCCCGGCTATACGCCCGGTCTGGCCTAGCATTCCAGGCCCGGTATTTTGGATACTGACGACAATTTTTTCGACAATCGCTCTGCTAACACGAACCAAAGGCCGACAAAGCGCTCTGAGTAAGCTACGACCGGGGTGATCCTGCTGGTGCTGGATAGAATTTCCTGTGATCTGACCTTGATGGGTCCGGAACACATGAGAAAATCAATCACCTTTGTAACCGCTGAGGACACAATGATCGAACATACTTTGGTCGCCGCCGATCCGTTTTCGATCCTCACAGTCGTGGCGGCCCCGGCAGTGCTCACCAATGCATCGTCCGTTTTGGCGCTGGGCACGAACAATCGACTGGCGCGCGTAGCCGACCGCACTCACGCCGTGACCACGCAATTATCAAAGGCTGAGGCGGGAGCCAGGGATCGTGAGGTCTGGGCCGCCCAGCTCCCCGTGCTACAAACGCGTGCTCAACTGCTGTTACGAGCGCTTCGCTGCTTTTACTGGGGTCTCGGACTGTTCGCCAGTTCGGCTCTTATCTCGATCGCCGGCTCTATCGTGGTATCGTATGGCCTCCCGGCTGCGTTCGAGATAGCAGCCGGAATTGGCGTTGTTTGCGGAGCATCCGCAGTCACCGCGCTGGTTTGCGGCTGCGTCCTGATGATTCGCGAAACGCAGCTCGCAATCGAAGGCCTGGCCTACGAAGCAAAATCTCACGTCAGTTAGGGTCGATTTTCTGCCGTAGTCATCTGTCCTGTGAAAGGCCACCCAAGGACCGGAGAAGTAGTGGTTCGTCCTCACCAGGTGGCCGAGAAGCCGGTTTTCCGGGCAAGTGAAGCTTGTGACAATAATTCAGTACCGAGACCACTAGGTCATAAAGGGTCCTTTATGACACGCGCAATCCCGTGTCCGATATACCGACTTGGCGGACGGGCAACGGGAGAAGCTGCATTCCTTCTGGTTCAATGATATCGCCTGCTATGTGGTTCAGTGAGTGTGCTGCACAATCTGTGGACTATAGTTCTCTCAGGAGAGATTGCGTGAAAGCAGCAAACACAGTAGCACTTGCCCTCATTCTCGTCGTGTCCCCGATTCATGCGAAGGACAAACCTGCTCCGCTCCCGGCCAGCGTGATAGCTGCAAAAACCGTGTACATTGACAATCAAACGGGCCACGCAGAGATTACAGACCGAGCCTACGATGCATTAAACAAGTGGGGGCGATTCAAAATCTTGAAGGACGCAAAGGACGCCGATTTGGTCCTTCGGTTCACAGCAAACACCAACGGCAGACCCACCCCACCAGGCAATGATATAGACATGTCACCTACCCCCGTACTTTTCTCTGTACGCGACCAAACTAATAATGAACTCTGGTCTGTATCTAAGGACAAGCCGTTTCATAGTCAAACGCGCCTGGATATTGATGAATTCAAAAAGCGAATTGAAGAACAAGAAAAAGGCAACTAGGCTTTGCAATGGAATCTATGACTTCAAGAGATATCGAAAGAAGAATATTAAAACGCATCGATTACGGTGGTTGAGACCGGTGAAGAGCGGAAGGGCCTAGCCTAACGGTTCAGGACAGGACGGGAAAGCAAAACGCATCGAATACGTATTTTGTGCGCAAAGTAAGGCTCCCACGCTAAAAGAGTTTCCCATGTAGGTAGTTCGCAAGATTTGGTTACCTAATGTGCCGACCAAAACACTCCTGAAAAAGCTTGTGAGGAAATGAAAGAGCGTCATCATGATCGACAGCTAATCCAGTCTGCACAATTGATATAGACGAAGTGCGCGTTGCTTTTCTGGGTCACAGGATGGCCTCCTTCGGGATTGACAAGCGGGTTAGCAGCTCAAAAACCATGGTTAAGCTCTCGAAGAGTGACTTTAAATATTGGAACGGATGAGAATTAACAGCTCAGCTCCTCTAGAAAAGGGTAGGTTCTAACCCACTATCGTCCGTCACATGTCCGAAAAGTCGGCTCTTGAGGACAAGTGACCCTTTCAATCTGACAGACTGAATACGATGTATTAGGGCACCGCCCAGCCCCTCTGTGGATTCAAACTGACCACTATCGATTCTTCGGATAAAGCCTTGTCAAGCCCCTGAATCGGAAAATACCTTGCAAGTAACTGATTTTAAATGCGATAAACCTACGTAAACTTGCCGATTGTTACCTGCAATCGGAGTAAAATAGAAATAGGAGCCTTGAATGCAAAACCCGCCAATAATGGCGGGTTTTCTATTGGAATCAATACCTTACCGCTAAGCAGTGCATTTTCAATACTTTGCCGCGCCAAAAAAGAAGAGCGATATATTTCAAAGACTTAGCCACCCTTCCACCCCTGGGGGTCAGTCCACCACTACAAAGAATTGGGATGGAAGTAACCAGAGAGCGCCGCGCCATGCTGACGTCCGCGAATTCGACAACCAGCGTCGCCTCAGAAACGTTCGTCGAAAAGAAAACGGAGCGCACCTGGTGAGCACGCTCCGCTTCTGACTTGAATTGCCGCAACTTACAGAGAGTTCATATTCAACAGGAACTCATTGTTGTTCCGTGTCTTGCCCAGCTTATCGACAAGAAGCTCCATCGCTTCCACCGGAGACAGCGGATTGAGCACCTTGCGCAGGACCCAGATACGCTGAAGGTCTTCCTTCGGAATCAGCAGCTCTTCCTTACGCGTGCCCGAGCGCTGAATATCGATCGCCGGGAAGACGCGCTTGTCGACCAGCTTGCGGTCGAGGATGATTTCCATGTTGCCTGTGCCCTTGAACTCTTCAAAGATCACTTCATCCATGCGCGAGCCGGTATCGACGAGCGCCGTTGCAATAATCGTCAGCGAACCGCCCTCTTCAATGTTGCGCGCCGCACCGAAGAAACGCTTCGGCCGCTGCAGAGCGTTCGAATCCACACCGCCCGAGAGGACTTTGCCGGATGGCGGCACGATTGTGTTGTAAGCGCGTGCGAGTCGCGTGATCGAATCGAGCAGAATCACAACATCGCGCTTGTGCTCGACCAGGCGCTTCGCCTTTTCGATCACCATCTCGGCCACCTGTACGTGGCGAGCCGCTGGCTCGTCAAAGGTCGAACTGATGACTTCGCCCTTCACCGAGCGCTGCATGTCCGTCACTTCTTCCGGACGCTCGTCGATCAGCAGGACGATGAGAACGACTTCAGGATGGTTCGAGGTAATGGAGTTGGCAATCGCCTGCAGCAGCATCGTCTTGCCGGTGCGCGGCGGAGCGACGATCAATCCACGCTGCCCCTTGCCAACCGGAGTCAGCAGGTCCATCACGCGCCCACTGATATTCTCGCGTACGGTCTCGCTCTTCAGGCGTTCCTGCGGATAAAGCGGCGTCAGGTTGTCAAAGAGAATCTTGTTGCGCGTCTCTTCTGGCGACTCAAAGTTGATGGCCTCGATTTTGACCAGGGCAAAATACTTTTCACCCTCGTGCGGCGGACGCACATTGCCGCTGATCGTGTCGCCCGTCTTGAGGTCGAACTTGCGAATCTGGGACGGGGAGACGTAAATGTCGTCGGGACCGGGCAGATAGTTGTAATCCGGCGAGCGCAGGAAGCCGTAGCCGTCAGGCAGGATTTCCAACACGCCCTCGGCGAAGATGTGGCCTTCTTTTTCGCTCTGCGCCTGCAGAATCTTGAAGATAAGGTCTTGCTTGCGGAGTCCGCTGGCACCCGGAATTTCAAGCTGGCGCGCAATTTTGCTCAGCTCTGTAATGTTTTTTTCTTTCAGTTCGGAGATGGTCATTGTCACCTGCGGTGGGTAGGTTGTTGTGTGGGAGGCCGTTCTTGATTAGGAAGGAGTCTCGGGATAGGGCAGAGTATTTCAGTTTAAAACGGGGGGAAGGCCTGCACAGCAGGCCGCGCTTATGCTGCGCGGCGCTGCTGCTGAACCTTTGCCTTCTCTTCAATAACGGGGGTTACCGCTGCAGGATTCTTGTAGCGGAAGCGAACCATAACTTCATTCGTGGTGTCCTGCACGCGCGTGTTCGGCTTGTGCAGCTTACGGGTCGCTTTGGAAGCCAGCTGACAGAGCTGGTAGCGATTGGAAACGTGGGTCAGAGCCCCAAAAATCAGATCAGAACGCATTGTATTTCTCCTTCATATTCGAACAGTTCCACGATCCTTCGCGCATAAAACCGGCAGTGGATCGTCGGGAATAGAAACACCCTCGTCGCCGAGGCTGACTTTCGTTTCGCTTCCCTTTTTGGAAACTTCATACTTTAAGACGCATTGACATGCAGCTTAGATCAATTTTTTTTACTCATTCTTCAGCTTTTTTCAGGCGCCCACGCAACCGTATCGTTTCCGGCCTAAGCGTTTTCGACTGTCCACTGAGTTTTGAGCGCACTATCATTACAGAGCAACAAAACACACCTCTGTTGCTTGGGTCCAAAAACCAAAACATCTGTTTGGATCTGGGATCAAAAAAGATATACGGCAGACGCGTGAAATAGAACCGCACCTACTGTTGCTTCTTCATGGAATCGGCACTCTTGAAGTTAAATCCGATGCACCAGAAGGTCAACATTTTTTTTCATAGATCGCTCGAGGTTCTTCTCCAGTAAATGGGAGGCTCTTCTCGCAAGGAATACCAGGCCCGTCCCTCCCCTTTACTTAACCGATTTTGCTCATAAGAATCATCGACCTGCCAAAATATACAAGTTTTCATAGGTCTAATCCTGAATCAAAAAATAAATTGACATCCTCACAAATTGTATTATTGTACTAATACAAAATGATTATCCGCGTGCAACCCAATCTAGGCACCCCGATTTATCTCCAAATCGAATCACAGGTGAAGCACGCGATTGCTGCCGGAGCGCTCCAGCACGACGATTTGCTCCCGCCCGTGCGTAAGCTTGCTGCTGAGCTCCGCATCAACCCCAATACCGTAGCCCGCGCCTATCAGAACCTGGAACGGGATGGCATTCTGCGCACCATTCCCGGAGGCGGTTGCTACGTCAAGAGCCAAAGCCCAGGCCTTCTAAGGTCGGAAAAACTACGCCGTCTCAGGCCACTGGCAATACAGCTTGCCGTCGAAGGAAAACAGCTCAGGCTCGCGCGCGAAGACCTGCTCGACCTGCTCGAAAACTCATACAACGAACTCGGAGAAGTGCAATGAGCGATCTCGCAATCCACACGCAGTCCCTGCACAAGCACTACTCCTCATTTCATGCGGTCATGGGGATCAAGTATCGTCTCTGCACAAACACCGCCACTTCGTGCACGCAGTCGACAGCCTCGACATGCGCGTTCCCCGCGGCTCGATTTACGGATTTATGGGTAAAAACGGCGCGGGAAAAACCACCACCATCCGCATGCTCGCCGGGCTCGCACGTCCAACGTCAGGCCACATACAGGTCCTCGGCCTCGATCCGCATACACGGAAAGGCTCGTAGGGAAAGGTGGAGGCATTGGAGGGTTCCGGGAACTCAAAACAAACCTGCAAGTGAACGAGAAGCTGGAATTCGGATCGGCCGTCTCAGTACAGCACCTTGAGTGCTTGCCGCGCACCTGAAGCAACACGTCTGATATGCTTTCGCAACCCTGCAGAAAGGCGCACCATGTACATTAAGAGCTTCCGATCTCGATTGGTTCTCGTTTGTTCGCTCAGTCTTATCTTTTCCCTGCCGAACGTGTTCGCGGCGGACAAGCAGAAGCCCGACACGAGTTCCTACGATCTCCCGCAGCCGGATCACGAATCGCTCGACCTCACAATGTATCAGCGCATTCGCGAGGAGGGCCTGTATCACTCGCACATCATGGAGTTCGCGTCAGCGTTGACGGACGATATCGGACCGCGCCTCACCGGATCTCCCAATCTGGCCAAAGCCAATGCGTGGACACGCGATCAGTTCACTGCGATGGGGTGCGTCAACGCGCATCTGGAAGACTGGGGCGAGTTCGGAATGGGGTGGCAGCAGCTGAACACCTGGGTGCGCATGACCGCGCCCGACACCGCCACCTTCATCGCGCAGGCGGCGCCCTGGTCGCCGGCAACCAGCGGTCTAGTAGATGGGCCAGCCATCTGGCTCGACGTCAAGAGCGAGAAAGACTTGGATCAATACAAAGGAAAGCTTGTCGGAAAAATTGTGCTGCTCGGTGACATGCGCGAGGTCGGCAACATCGACAAGCCGCTTTTCACGCGCTACGACGAAAAAGAGCTTCGGGATCTGGAAGCATACCCGCTGAACAATCCCGACGCGGACTTCGACAAATTCGTACAGGAGTATCTGGCGAGGATCGCGCTCCGCGGCAAGATCGGCAAGTTCGCAGCCGATGAGCATGCGGCGGCGATCCTGGTTCCGAGTCGCGATGGCGGCCGCCACGGCGGCTCCGGCGGCACGATCTTCGACGACAGCGGCCAGGGCCTGGATTGGTTCGCATACCGGCGCGATCACATTGCGCCGCTGCCGATCGTGGTGACAGCGATCGAGAACTACGGTCGCGTCTATCGCCTGCTGAAAGCCAACGTGCCGGTAAACATCGAGCTCAACGTCGATACAAAATTTACCGGCGACCACGAGCACGGCTACGACACAGTCGCCGAGATACCCGGGACCGATCCCAAACTGAAAGAAGAAGTTGTGATGGTAGGCGGCCATCTGGACTCATGGGCCGCAGCCACAGGCGCCACCGATAACGGCGCTGGATCACTCGTAGCGATGGAGGTGATGCGCATTCTGAACAGCCTGGGAGTGAAACCGCGACGCACGATTCGCGTAGCTCTCTGGAGCGGCGAAGAGGAAGGACTCTTCGGTTCAGTCGGCTATGTAACGCAGCACTTCGGTTCGTTTCCGCGCTCCGACACTCCAGAGCAAAAGCAGCTGCCGGAGTTCATTCGCAAGCCGGCCGGGCCGCTCGCTCTAAAACCGGAACAGCAGCTGGTCTCCGGCTATTTCAATGTCGATAACGGCGGAGGCAGGATTCGCGGTGTCTATCTGCAAGGCAACGCCGCAATTGCGCCCATCTTCGCGCAGTGGATTGCGCCGCTCAAGGATCTTGGAGTCACGACTCTCACCCTGCAAAATACCGGGGGCACCGACCATCTCTCCTTCGACGCAGTCGGCATTCCCGGCTTTCAGTTCATTCAGGACGAATTGGACTATGAAACTCGTACCCACCACTCCAATATGGATACCTATGAGCGGCTTCTGCCAGAAGACATGAAGCAAGCGGCAGTGGTGGAAGCGATCTTCGTTTATAACGCCGCAATGCGCGAGCAGATGCTGCCGCGCAAGCCTCTACCTCACCCGGAGCTGGAAGAGAAGAAAAACATGCCACTGCCAAATGTGATGCCCGGAGCGATTCCGCCGCCGGCAAAGTAAGGATGAATGAACGGCAAACAGCCTGGAGCAGGCCGCTTGCGCCTGCGGCCAGCATCTGCAACACTGACTTCGGTCCACCCGATATGATTCGTCATTATCTCGTCAAAGGCCGCGTGCAGGGCGTCGGCTTCCGCTGGTACGTCCACCGCGAAGCCGGAGCGCTGGACCTGCGCGGCTGGGTGCGCAACACCGAGGACGGCCATGTGGAAGTCGTCGCTGCCGGCGAACCGGAGGATCTGGCCACGCTCGCCCTCCTGCTCAAAAAAGGATCGCGCGGCAGCCGCGTCGACCAGATCGTCGAACACCAGCTCGACGATTCGGAAGACAAGGACCTCGGACCATTTCAGATTGAAGGAGCCTGGTAACGCCAGCTATGAGTCAGAGTCATTCATTAGATTGCGAGCCGCTGAAGGCGCTCGTCCGCACCGTCCCCGACTTTCCCAAGCCCGGGATTCTCTTCTACGACATTACGACGCTGCTAAAAGATAAGATCGGATTCGCGCAGCTTACCGATGCGCTCGCTGCGCACTACATCGGCAAGGCGATCGACCTCGTCCTCGCCATCGAGGCTCGCGGCTTCATCTTCGGCCCTGCTCTCGCCTATCGACTGAACGCCGGTTTCGTTCCCGTACGCAAGCCGCGCAAACTCCCCGCGCCCGTAGCGCGTGTTATCTACGACCTCGAATACGGATCAGATTCGCTGGAGATTCACCTGGATGCCATCGAGCCCGGCCAGAACGTCATCATCGTCGACGACCTGCTTGCCACGGGCGGAACGATGGAAGCGACCGTGAAGCTGGTGCAACAGTTGGGCGGACACATCGCTGGTCTGGGATTTGCCGTAGAGCTCGACTTCCTGAAAGGCCGCGAGAAGTTTAAAGACTACGACGTCTTCAGCCTCTTGCACTACAACGAATAAGAAAGGCGCCTCATCGGCGCCTTTCAAGCTCTAGCGGCTGAACCCCGTATAAAGTGCATGATGATGGAAATCACTGCGAAGATCAGCAACAAGTGAATAAGAAATCCCGCAGTGTGAAAAACCACGAACCCGCCAATCCAAGCCAACAGTAGAACGAGCGCCAAAATTAAGAACATGCCATCCACCTCACTTTCTCATTCAGCTTCGATGTCTTTTATTACTCGAACGGTTGGATCGTCCGGATCGCATTATTCAATGCAATCCGGACCGTATTTGTAACTATGCCGGGAACAGAATCACGCAGCCTCTGCTTTCCGGTTCACCGTCTTGGAGATTTTGGTGAGCTTCTGGTCCGCAGCCTTCTCTTCTTCCAGCGTCTGGATCAGCAATTTCGCCACTTCATTTTCGTTGAGCAGTTCCGCGTAGGTTCGGGCTGAACCATACGCAGCAATTTCATAGTGCTCGACACGCTGCGCCGCAGCGATAAGCCCGGCATCAACTACCTCAGGATCGCCGCCCTCTTTAATGCGCTCCTCGCCCTCTTTGAGCAGGCCTTTCATGCCCTCGCAGGTCTTGCCCTTCGAGCTTTCCTGCAAGTGCTTGAATATTTTCTCCAGACGCTGCACATGTCCTTCCGTCTCCTGCAGATGGCTCTCAAACGCCTGCTTCAGGTCGGGGCTTGAAGAGGTCTTGGCCATCTTCGGTAAGGCTTTCGTTATCTGCGTCTCCGCTGAATACAGATCCTGCAGTTCGTCCAGCAGAAGCTCTTTCATGGTTTCCAGTTTCATAACATACCTCGGTGTAGAAAGATTGACGAACAATAAGTGGGATGCGTTGAATACGGATCGCGTGAACCTGGTCTTGTCCTTCGCCTCGCGAAATACGAAATGTGCAAAAGGGTTGCCCGTATGGCGACAGGACGCTACCATAGCGCCGAGTGCACCGCTTCGCTCCCATCCTCGCGCTATCTATCGCCTCGCTTGCCTGGGTACATCCCCTATGCCAGGTCATGCAGAACACGAACTACAAACAGGAACTGGCACATGCCAAGTCCCTTCTTGCCGGAATGACTTCGAAGGACATACCGCACCACATTCACTATGACTTGAAACTGTATGACCGGGACGGGCACGAAAGCGACGCAACCTTCGACATCTATCGCGACCCCATCCTCTATCAACGGATGGAAGTGAAAGCTGGCAATTATCAACTGACGCGCATCAGCAACATGCGCGATCACATTGAATGGCAGCACTATACCGGCGACATGCCACTCAAGATCTCCGACTTCGAACAGGCGATGAGTTTCCCTGAAGCGGCCGTGAATCGCCTGGATAATGAGCCGGACAGCATCAGTCCAATGACTGCTCAACAACTCGAAGGTGCGCCCCTGCTTTGCGCCAATGACAATGCTGGCACAGCAATCTGCTTCAACCCGTTGATTCGCCTTTTCGCCTATGCGCAGATGTTTAACCGCACCATCATGTACGATCAGTGGCTGCCCATCGGCTCGCACTCCGTGCCCGGCACCATTCGCATCTACGAGGACAAGCACCTTTTGGTCGAAGCCAAGGGAACCGTCGAAGCGGTCAAAACATTTCCCGAGAATTTCATGCAAATACCGGACACCCCATCTCAGCCGGCCCCGGAAAGCCAGTACAAGATCGTCAAAACCAAATCGATGGACCTGTCGCAGCAGCGCTATGGAAAAATTCAAATGATGGTTTCAGTCGACGAAAAGGGACACGTAACAAAGGAATCAATCGTCGATTCCGACGACAAACATCTGGAGGGCGTCACGCGTAAATTTGCGCGCGACATCGTCTTTGAGCCAAGAATGAAAGATGGCCAGCCGATACCGTTCAAAACAAGCCTTTACTTCGAGTACTATCCGTTCTAGCTATCCGCGCGCCCTGGGACCGGCGGCACGCACATTTTCCGGAGCGTCAAACTTCGCAAAATTCTCTTCAAACTTCGCAGCAAGCAGCCGGGCCTGCGCGTCGTAGTCCTTTTTGTCGGCCCACACGTTGCGCGGATGGAGCATTTCTGCCGGAACATCTGGACACGATGTTGGAATCGACAATCCAAATGCCTCCTCGGTGACGTACTCGACCTTAGCCAGCCTTCCATCGAGCGCAGCATGCACCATCGCCCGCGTGTGCTTCAGGCTCATGCGTTTGCCTACGCCAAACGCGCCGCCCGTCCAGCCCGTGTTGACGAGCCAGCATTGAGCGTCATGCTCCTTCAAACGTCGCCCCAGCATTTCCGCATAGACACGCGGAGCAAGCGGCAGGAACGGCGATCCAAAGCACGCAGAAAACTCGGGGACCGGTTCGCTGCCCAATCCAGCCTCTGTTCCCGCGAGCTTCGCCGTGTATCCGGAAAGGAAGTGATACATCGCCTGCTCCGGCGTGAGCTTTGCAATTGGCGGAAGCACCCCGAAAGCGTCAGCCGCCAGAAACAGGACGTTCTTTGGATGGCCGCCCACACCCGGAATCACAGCATTCTCAATAAATTCGATCGGATAGGCTGCGCGCGTATTCTCCGTAAAGCGAATGTCGGAATAATCCGGCTCACCCGTCTTTGCATCGATCACGACGTTTTCGAGCACGGCCCCGAAGCGGATGGCGTGATAAATCTGCGGCTCTTTTTCTTCCGAGAGATCGACGCACTTTGCATAACAGCCGCCTTCAAAATTGAAGACCCCCTGCTGACTCCAGCCATGCTCGTCATCGCCAATCAGCCGGCGTAGCGGATCGGCCGAGAGCGTCGTCTTGCCTGTTCCAGAAAGCCCGAAGAAAAGAGCTGTCTCTCCATTCGCGCTAATGTTGGCCGAGCAGTGCATCGGGAAGACATCGCGTCCCGGCAGCAGATAATTCATCACGCCAAAGATCGACTTCTTCATCTCGCCCGCGTATTTCGTCCCGCCGATGAGAATGACCTTGCGCGTGAAGTCGGCCAGAATAAATGTCCCCGACTTGGTTCCATCCCGTT
>Ga0206941_10188_pt1 | contig 17705 bp, 19 predicted proteins | sample Alteio_BWOrgHeat_9_FD_153251 | JGI IMG/M metagenome (GOLD analysis project Ga0206941, IMG submission 153251) | Enriched cells from forest soil in Barre Woods Harvard Forest LTER site, Petersham, Massachusetts, United States -... | ecosystem: Environmental > Terrestrial > Soil > Temperate forest >...
AGCTTTTAATTTTGTTTACATCTGGCTGCCATGGCAGTAATAAATTGGCAAATACTAAATCGACTGAATTATCTTCGAAGGGTAGTTTAGCTGCATCGGTGTGAATAACATCGGCATGATGTTGGCGAGTAAAATCCGCCATCGCGGCATCGTGGTCTACTGCATACACACGCGCTGCTGGATAACGTTGTTGTAATTTTTTAGTTAGTTCGCCTGTCCCACATCCCGCATCAACAATGACAGCTGGCTGTATTGTCATCCAATCTAAGCGCGACAGCGCTTCTTGTCCCGCTTCTACTGCGATAACCGCGGTTTTTTCATAGGCTAATGGAGACCATTTAATGCTATTCAAGTATCTACCCTCATGCTGTGTATTATGCGGCTTAATCACTTACGAACCACATCAATTCTGTTTAGGGTGCTATTGTAATTTAACTGCAGCTTTTTTTCCTGTGAATCCGTCAACGCCGGGTCATTGTTATGCTTTATTCCCTTATCGCGAACCGGTGGTGTCGATGATTAAAAAACTTAAATTTAAACATGATCTTAGCTATGCGAACGCACTTGCAGCACTCTTAATTTCGCAAATTAAGCAGGAATGGTATCAAAATAAATCACTTCCAGACCTGATTATTCCGGTTCCATTGCATACCAGCCGCCTGATGGAGAGGGGGTTTAATCAAGCATTAGAAATAGGTCGCTATCTGGGGCGTCACTTGGATATTGCTCTAGACGCCCGCAGTGTCACGCGGAATAAGCCTACACTCGCGCAAAGTGGCCTTTCCAAAACAGCGCGCGCAGCCAATATGCGTAATGCATTTAGTTGTCAGACGCGGTTTGATGGGTTGTCGATCGCGATTTTGGATGATGTGGTAACAACCGGCCAAACGGTAACAGAATTGAGCCGTATAATAAGCCAGCAGGGGGCAAAGCATATCGATATTTGGTGTTGTGCACGGGCTTAATTCCCGCTACATTAGCTGGCTCAACAAAGTAAGGTGTGCTTATGGACTTAGAGTCATTTATTGCGAATCATTGGCAGTTGGCTTATAGCTTTGCTGCTGTATTAACATTACTCGTTGTTGTTGAATTTTTGCGCGCTCGACGCACAAATATGATGGTCAATACGACGCGAGCAATACACCTCATAAACCGCGAACACGCTACCATTATTGATACCCGGATGGCCGATACTTTCCGCCAAGGGCATATCATTGACGCTGTCGCCATGACGCTGCCTGAAATAGAACAAAACAGTAAAAAATTGGAAAAATTTAAAAACAAACCCGTTATTCTCATTTGCAATACCGATAGCGAATCACAAAAAACAGCCGCTTCTTTAGCAAAACAAGGGTATAATAGTTATGCATTAATGGGCGGCATGCGTGCCTGGACAGAAGCTGGCTTACCGTTAGTGAAGAATTAAATTTATTATATATAAGGGTTCCATATGTCACAAAGTCAAGCAACACAAAATCCGCAATTTGAAATTCAGCGTATTTATGTGAAAGATATTTCATTCGAATCACCCAACACACCGCATACTTTTTCTGAAGAATGGAAACCAGAAGTTTCTCTTAATTTAGAAACGAAGAGCACACGCATTAACGATAATCTTCACGAAGTTGTCATCTCTGTTACAGCGACTGTTACTTCCGACAAAAAAACCGCCTTTCTTATCGAAGTCGATCAAGCTGGCGTGTTTATGGTGAACGGTTTTAGCGGCGAACAATTACATCAAATGCTTGGCAGCTTCTGCCCAAATATTTTATTTCCCTATGCGCGCGAAATTATTTCAGACACCGTTGTGCGTGGCGGGTTTCCACAATTAATTTTAGCGCCAGTTAACTTTGACGCGCTTTATGCACAGCATGTGGAAAAACAGAAAGAAGGTTCTGGCACTGGTAGCGGCGAAAAAACAAGCCATTAATTAAGGGGAATATCATGGAAGGTATGCAATCAAAACCGATCACCATCTTAGGTGCCGGCTCCTGGGGCACAGCTCTTGCTCTTTACTTAGCAAGACGCGGACAAACCGTCAAAATTTGGAGTTACGAAATTCCAGAAGTGGCGGCTATGCTCGCAGAACGCACCAACAATCGCTACCTTCCTGGTTTTGACTTTCCTGACTCTATCCAGCCAACTGCCAATTTGGCAGATGCGCTTACTAACATTGACGATGCATTGATTGCCGTCCCCTCCGTTGGCTTTCGCGATACACTCATCATGATTAAACCACTTATCTCAGCTAACACACGCATTGTTTGTGCGACTAAAGGATTGGATGAGGAATCTGGCAATTTACTCAATGAAGTGGTGACGGAAGTGCTCGGTGCAGATCGCCCATTTGCGGTTTTATCCGGCCCCTCTTTTGCACGTGAAGTCGCTGCTGGCTTGCCAACTGCGGTGGTTATTGCTAGCAATAACACCAAGTTTCTTGGCGATTTAATTAAACACTTTAACAGCCCTATTTTCCGCTCTTATCCTTCTGAGGATATTAAAGGTGTGGAAATTGGCGGCGTTGTTAAAAACATTATCGCCATTGCTACCGGCATGACGGATGGCATGGAATACGGCGCCAATGCCCGCTGCGCGTTGATCACGCAAGGCTTAGAAGAAATTACCCGCTTAGGGGTGGCTTTAGGTGCCAATGCTGAAACCTTTGTTGGTCTCGCTGGCATGGGGGATTTAATTCTTACCTGCACCGACAACCAATCGCGTAATCGTCGCTTAGGTTTAGCATTAGGTAAAGGTCAACATATTGATGAAGCTGAAAAACAAATCGGTCAAATTGTCGAAGGCAAACGCAACGCTGAATTAGTCACCATCTTAGCGGACAAATTGAAAGTAAATATGCCTATTTGCCAAATGGTATGGCAAGTATTACAAGGCAAAACGTCAGCGAAAGAAGGCATGAAAGAATTGCTTGCGACTGGTGAAGCAGTCAGCGCTTAGTCATACAACAACTGGTCGAGTGGCGTAACACCGCCACGACCAGCGCCTTTCATTAACTCATTCATCACATCAATCATGCATAAGATACGCAATGAATGCGGTGTGATTTCATCAAACACTGCTTTGACCCCTAGCGTAGAACCTTCCGCCTCTTCAAATGTGACACCTATGCCATACCCTAGGCATAGGGAAGACAATTGATCCGCTCGGCGGGCGATGCCAGGCAATAAACTTGTATTAGAAAAAACTTCTTCCATCGTCATGGGGCGGCCATTCAAACTGAATTGTGCATTCATGGCACGCGCCACTTTCATCATTTGCTCAGAAATTTCTTGAACGCCCATCGTAACCTCGCTTATTTCTTCCACCATGGCTGCGCGATTTTACGCGGCCCAGCAATATATGAACGTAACCAACGCGAAAACACGGCCATGGTAAAGCCATAATGTTCTAGCGCACCAAAGAATAACGTTGCGACGACCGCAATAATGAAGGTCCAAAGACGAATATGGAATAAAAACAGCATAAGAGGGAATAACGCTCGAAAATCCACAATAAAGAAGCGCACATTCCGCGCCGAATCACGCCAGTGGGCCATAAGGTGTCCTTGTCATCAATTATTGAAATTTTAACCGCTTATGCAATTTAGCACCAGTCCTTGCGGGTACGCCTCTGATTATATATGATTTATCAATAGCCACAGGGATATCGTGAAACATGAATTATAAAGAAAATTATAAAATAGTAATAGCCAGTTCCCTTTGCGCCGTGCTGTGCGCCTGCGCCAACACTCCACCGCCTAAACTAAACAATGGCGCTCATGATGCAGAAAACTCTTTAGCAGAAGCTTCTTATTCTGTTAGCCGGTCGATGGTAGACCTGGCCGAAACCGCGCAATCTGCGCACCCTACACCGAATTTATCACCCCCACCTAGCCCCGCTTCTTACGGCATGGGTGGCGTCACTAGCGTCGATTGGTCTGGCCCTGTTGAACCCTTGGTGAAACAGCTGGCTCGCGCATCCAATTACCGTGTGCGGGTGCTTGGCACCTCACCTGCCATTCCTATCATCGTGACCGTCAACACCAAGAATGTCATGCTGGGCGACATTTTAAGAGATGTCGGTTATCAATGCGGCGAGCGGGCATCGCTTATTGTCTTCCCTAATAGTCAAGTTGTTGAGTTACGCTACGCGAAGAATTAATTATGATGAAAGCAGGAATGAGCATCGCCGTCCTCTGCCTCACGTTAAGTGGCTGTGCGAGCCATCATCAAAATATTGATACCGTCAATACTGCCAACCTCAATCAATTGGAAAACGTGCAGGTAGATTACACGCCGGGCTCACCTTCTAAAACCGAACTAAGCGGGTTGCGATCAAAATCGTTACGCGATACGGCGATGAGTTTAGGAGCGCAAGCAGGACTATCTTCAGCCTCCGAAGAAATCAATGTTCACAGCGAACAAACGCGAAAAAGCTTAGAAAGCATTTACAATTTTAATGGTTTAATGTTAGCGCATGGCGTGTTACCACCGGTGTTAGAAGAAGGTGATTTCACGTTAAACTTAGCCGACCCCAATACTATTCGCGTTTCTGATCGTACTTATAAAATTGTGCAACAAGCGCGTTTCGCGACTACCGCGCCGAATTGGCGCGATTATTTATGGCTAAGTTTCGATAAACCCATGCTGCCCGACAAAACCTTGCTCCCCAAAAATGCCGAAGAAAGTAAAGTGTGGCGCAACGGGATACGTTCCGGTTGGGAAAAGGGTCAGCAACAAGCTTACAGCATCTTCCAACAAAATTTAGCGCGTTTAAAACGCGATTTTCGCGGCATGGTGTTATACCGCAAGCTGCTAGAAGAAAAGATGATTAGCCCACCATTTGTTTCACGCACTGAATTAGGCATTACCGGCGATGGCGATGATATGCGCATCAACGATCAAGTGTTACGAATAGTGGAATTACCTAAACTTCAAACAAGTGGCAAAGGCTGGAATGCCGTGGTGGTGAAACGTGAGTGATTTTTTATTTCCGCAAGAACCAATACGACTGACACCCGATGCAGTGAATGAAATTCTTATGCATGCTGTTAAATTAGGTGCATCAGATATTACCTTTCAAACCAATGAACCCATTTACGCAGAAATTTATGGCAAGTTACGCAAAGTAACGCGCCGTCGCTTATCGAATACCGAATTGTCTGATGTGATTAATGCTATGTATGGCCCAAATGCTACAACGATCATCGCTTCCGGCAGAGATATTGATACGCATTACGAAATTCGTCCTAATCGCAGCGATCGTTACCGTTTTCGTATTAACGGCACCGGCTGCCAAGTGGAAGGTCACGATGGCATTCAAATTACCGCGCGAACCATTCCGACGGATCCACCAAAATTAGGCGACATGCAATTACCGGAAGCTATTTTGAATGCCCTCGTTCCTGAGCAAGGCGTGGTCTATGTCACTGGCGCGACAGGTTCGGGTAAAAGTACTTTATTAGCTTCAATTATTCGTAGCATTACGGAAGATGCGGAAAGCCATCGCAAAGTATTAACTTACGAAGCGCCGATTGAATTTGTATTTGATAATGTGGAAAAAGTTTCGAGTATTGTCAGTCAATCCGAAATTCCACGGCATTTACCGAGTTTTGCGGCGGGTGTGCGTAATGCATTACGGCGTAAACCGCGTTTAATTTTAGTCGGTGAAGCGCGTGATCCGGAAACGATTGGCGCGGTAATGGAAGCGGCGATGACCGGTCACCCTGTTTATACTACGCTACATAGTAATAGCGTGGCAGAAACCATTCGTCGTTTAGTGATTACCTTTCCACCTGAAGAACGCCAAGGCCGTACCATTGATATTATCGAAACCGTGCGTTTAGTTATCTCGCAGCGCTTAGTGCCGACCGTCGATAACAAACGCGTGGCATTGCGTGAATATTTGGTTTTTGATGAAACCATTCGCGATATCTTATTAGATGCTGATCCGCTAAATATTTCTAATGTGGTACGAAAATTAGTGCGCGAACGGGGTCGTACGATAGAAGCCGATGCACATGAGAAATTTAAAGCCGGTGTGATTACTGAGCGTCAGTATAAAATTATTGCCGAGCAATCGAAGCGCGAAGAAAAAGACGCGGGCGGGATTTAGCAAGCCTTCTCAAACCTACAATGGTAACTAGCCACCACCGCTGATATCGCTACCACCACCTTGGTTATCATTTGCCTTCGTCGCCTGTCCCGCCTTACTTTCTCGTTGGGCTTTAGCACTTTGGCCAGCACTCTCTGAAAAGCCTTTACCGGCATCTGCCGTGCCTTTCGCAGCCGTACCCATACCACGAGCGCCACCTTCAATTGCATGCTTCGCTTCGCTCGCCATTTCCGCTTCGCCACCTTGACCAGCATGACCACTAATCCACGTGATGACGCGATCTGGCAGGATATAAATAGCGGCATAGCTTTTATTAACAGCAGCGACCACTAAGGCAACAAACGCGCCTAAGTAAAATACCCAAGCTAAAAATGCTAATCCTGGTTGACCCGCTTGTGGAATGAAAATTTGCCAGAAGGTATAAAATATTAATTCGCACAGTACGGTTGAAATTAACATACCCACCATCAAGCCAAAAATCATTAAACTTGGACGCAAGAAAAGATTGAGCAACATCATTAATCCTTGCTCAGCACGGCCTAACAGTTCATGGTGACCGCCTGGCATCATAATGCCTAATGCCATTAATGGACCCGCAACCAACATTTCTAATACCTGCATAAACCAAGTGACAGCCGCCGCGGTAAAGATCATGAAAGGAATTAACGGTACATAAACCCCTAGCAAACCACCATAAGTTGCCATAATACCCATCAAACCATACAAAGCGGGGATTAAGACAAAGTACACTAAGGTTGCCATCGGACCGATCGGATCCATGACTGAATTACCCACAACAAATACATTTATGTTACCAATCAAGCCTAAAGCGATCGATGCCCATAATAAAAGTGGGTAGAAAATCTCTAACAGTATTAACAAAGCAAAACCCATACCTTGCGCAGCAAATATCGGATTGGTATTTTGCGGCAGAACGCCATTGGTAAATACGCTCGTTAAATCGGCTTTTAATTCGTCAATTAACGAGCCAATATCGCCTAAATTTGCATCCTGGCTCAAGCCGCCGCCACCCTGCACTTGATAACCCACACTTGCAGTCTGATTGTTTGACCCAAGGTCTACATTTTGAGTAGCTGCAACGGCAGTGACGAGCGCTTTCGCCGCCGTGTCATTAATGCGATAACCGGTAAAATCCGTATCTACATTGGTATTCAGAATAACACTTAATGTCGGCAGCGCACTCGCTTGATTATTTTGATTGAACTTTCCTACTACATAATAATAAGCGCCTGCAAACAACCAACCAGTATTCGTTGCATCCTGCAGTGTCTGAGACATTTGAGTAGAATTATTGGAGAGAGCTTTTAGATAAACATCTACCGTGTCATTTAAATTTTGGGTCATGAAGCTAATTTGCGTTGCTAAAAAGTTGGGATCATCCTTCCCTACCCAATCTTGCATGTTATAAGGCCAATAAAGCGTTTGCACTGCTGCCGCACTTGCATTGGTTTTATCCATTGCGCCACTGACTTTGGCATTAGGGTCTGGAAAAACACTTGAAGTGCCACTGCTAGCGTCTACACATTGTTGCTTTTTACCATCGATATTAACGCAGCATTTACCATTCACACCATTATCACTACAAAATTTTTGTATCCAATCAGGAACGGAGCTGCCATCGCTATTATAATAAAAATCACGGTAAGCATAATCGGTTGCAACAAAACGCTTAGCAATATCACGATCAGCTGTAATAATTAGATTGAGATCATCCAATTGCTTACTACAAACTTTGCAAGCTAACGTTGCTTCATTGCTATTAGGATCCATGTTATTCGGGCACGAATTAGCCATGGTGCAATGCTTAATCACACCGCATCTACCCAAAGGCCCTAAAAAATAAGTATCTTTGTTAGGATCGAGCGGTCCATAGTTACCCGTTGCGCAAAAACCAGCGCCCATTAACGAATTACCTGGAATTGAGCAGAAATATAAACCACCCAGTGGCACTAAGCCTTTTTGCGGATCTAACGTTACGATATTATGATCTGGTGTTGGGCTCGTTTCTGCAAGCGTTGCCTCACACACTAAACCCTTAAATAAATCTCGAACCACCGCACCCGAACCAGAAGAAGGAATGGTAATTTTGGCATAAGGTGAACCCATTTGAGCGGAATAAGTCGTTACGGTTTTCCATAAACTATCTGCTGCGCCTATTCCTTGCACCACTACCCACATCATTATAATTTGAAATAGACAATAACCAGATACACCCATGGGGAATAATCCAGCAATACCTAATACAATACGCAGGGGTGTCCAAAGCGCGCTGCCTTGACGTCCCATAACTTCACCTTCATGCGCGGTGCGAAGTGTGCTAGTGACGATAACATAAAGAATAATTAGCACACCGACAGCTAGCATGACAGTATTAAACGTTTTGAACATTTGACCCACTAAGGTAACAGTATCGCCCGGCGAGGCACCTGGCATAGACAACACGCCACTCATCTCACCAAATACTTGTTGTAAATATTCAATGGATTTATCTTGAGGAGCAGTTTTGGCAATATTAAAAACATCAATCATGCTGCACCGCCTTTGCCACCCAAAATAGACGCTTTCCAATCAGCAAATGTTAAATTCAATCGACGACGACGAAGTTGCAAACACCAGAAATCATATTTAAAAGCTTGGGCTAATAACAAACCGCAAACACACATTGCTAATATCCAGCCGGTTAGCGTGTGATAAGCAAACAACATAAAGAAAGCGTAAATAAAGGCGAGCAAACCCAACGAAATAAATAGCCAAACAAATAAGCGGTAGTTTTGTAAGCTGATTGCTAAATCGGCCTCGGTTAAGCCATTACGTTGCATGACTTCTTCGAAGGTATCCGTTGTTTCGGTTTCTGGCGCAACAGGAGGCGCCACAAAAATACTTCTCAGCACACCCCATACAACGATGTTCTGAGCTTTAAATTCATCGTAGTTAAACCATGCACGTGGATTAAAAAATGTTTTACGACTTACCTTAAAGGCATCGCGAATTGCCATTGATAATCCTCAAACCTGTTTAAAACCATAACAGGTTATTATTAACTGAGATGAGTGGGAAATACAACCGACATTAGGTATACTCAATTTTGCCCCTCTATATAGGATGTTGAGGCTATGTCAAAGCTGATTAAATTTATTCTATTTTCTCTTCCGTTGATTTCATTTTGCGCATTCGCGCAATCAATTTTTGACCCATCCGCAGCAGCCAAGAGTTCGGCGGGTTATAGCGCAGATGACTTTAGAAAATCCGTAAAAGAATCGCACCAACAAAACATGAATCAATTAAAGCAGGAAACCATACAATCCTTACCACCTGCGCCAAATTCTACGAATATGAATAAAACTCCCCCGATACCAGGTTCTGCTCAGCCAAGCAACAACCCAAGCTCGGTCGATAATTCTTTTTCATCGATAAATGGTGGCTCTAGCGGCTCATCCTCTTCATCGAGCAGCTCCTCTAGACGCAGCAACAACCAACCATCAAATAATTCTTACACGGGCTTTGGTGGCGGTGACAGCGGCAAGAGCAACAAATCTAACACTCCTGCTTCTTCAGGTAGTTCTGGCGGCTGGAACATTAATTATTAATAGGAGCGACTTACGATGCGAGTTTTACGTCCATTGAAAAAACCTATTCTCCTTGCGATCAGCGCGATTACCTTAACATTCTTAGGCATGGCAAATTTATATGCCGATGCTGGCTCGGATCAAACCGCTATTTTGAATGCGATTAAAATCAATACGGACAATATTTTAAGCGATGTAAATGGCTTACCTAATTACATTACCAATATGCTTACTTATTTGGGCGATCTTACCGCCGCAGATGAATCGCCAGTCACTTCTGACATGGTGCCTGGGTTTGCTGCTCTGGTGAGCAGCACCGCGGATAATCTCAGCAAACAAAATAGCAAGCAACCAGAATTAATGGCAAATATGTTTGGTTACAAGTTGACGGATTTAACAGCCGGAAGTAATGGTGTGACGCCTATATTAAACACGGTTCCACAAGTAAATAGCGTCACCTATGGCACCCTATTAGGGGTTCCAACAGCGGCTAAAGGCACAGGCACTCCGATTGATTATGTAAAAAATGCTGCCGGTTTGGGGATATACCATGATGCGCCCAGTGGTAGCTGGGGTGGCGGCGGCGTGAACGTTGGTAAATATCAAGGTTATTTCAATACTATTAGCGCAGTTGAATCGTATGACATGTATTTGCTTAGTGGTTTATGGGCGGAAGCAGATAACCAATATAAATTAACAGCTACACAAACTGATTTGCTGACTAAAATTACCAACACTGATAAAGGTGGTTGGTTGCAGTCTATTGCGAGCGAATCTGTCGGCGTAGTATTGCGTCAAATTTTATTAATTGAATCGCAAAGCTATGTGGTATTAACCCAAATGTTCCAAGTGCAAAAACAGCAACTTGCTGCCACGGCGATGACGAATACCTTGCTCATAGCTAATGGGCAAAGCGTCGAATCTATCCTTGAAGGCAAAGCACAAGGTACAATGAAATAATATGCCCAAGTTAGATTTAATTTCTTCACATGAGTTTTGGCGCAGCTACGATGATCCGATGATTTATCGGGTCATCGCTTTTATGGAAACGGTGGAAAAATTTACTTTAGATGGCACGCCTGCACTCGAACAAGCGATTAGTAAAATCGGTGATGAATTAGATAAATTAAAAAGTTTTGAATTGGGTAAGGAAGAAGATTTTATCGCGCTTTGCACGCATATTAAATCTTCGCGTATTCTGCGATTGTTACAAACCATTGATACGATTGATCCAGGTTCAGCGTCTAAATTATTAATGTACGCGGAAGAGCATAATACGCCGGATAATATTATGGCGGGGTTATTCTTGCGTCGTAATATTATTTTTGAACGGTTGCGATTGTTGGCAAGGGTGTTCTCGCCAGAGCGGTTTAAGTTGATGCTACGAGTGTTGGAGCATGATCACGCTTAAATATGCACGCTGCTATTATAACCCCGGCTTAATGCAGCTATATATTTTTTCCGGCTGCGCCGGGGGCAGCATTAATCCGGGCTACATTCGCAGCATTAATCCGGGCTACATTCATTGCATAAATGTTTATTGTGGCGTAATCCGGGTTACACTTGTGTTCATTGTGGCGTATCGCGTAGCCCGGAACAAACGCGCCCTTTGCGTTTATTCCGGGGTTATAATAGCAGCGAACATTGCATTAATTACTCTATATTCTGAACCTGCTCTCTCACCTGCTCAATCAACACTTTCATCTCAATTGCCGTATGCGTGACAACGGTGTCCGTAGACTTAGAACCCAAGGTATTCGCTTCGCGATTCAATTCCTGCAATAAGAAATCCATACGCCGGCCAATAGGGCCGCCTTGTTTTAACACGCGGCGCACTTCAACTATATGTGTTTCAGTACGCTCCAACTCTTCCGCCACATCAATTTTTTGCGCATACATCACCATTTCTTGTTCGAGACGATTGGGATCAAGCTCCAACTTTACATCGGTAAAGCGTTTTAATAATTTATCGCGCTGTAGCTTCATAATATCCGGCAATGCTTTACGTACCTTAGCAACCTCTTGCTGCATGGCATCCATACGCTGCAAAAATAATTGCTTTAATTCTTCACCTTCTCGCGCACGCGCACTCACTAACTCATCAACCGTTTGATCAATTTGCGCAAATAATTCTTTCTCTAAATGTTCCAAATTCGCTTCGCGGGTTTCAAGCACGCCGTTAAAACGTAAAATATCTGCTGGTGAGACGGGCGCCGCATTCTTTAAAAATTTAGCTATTTTATCCGTTGCAGAACAAACTTCTTTTGCATAGGTCTCATTAATTTCTAACATAGAACCTGATGCATCCGCTGGATGTTGAAAACGCACTGCGCATTCAATCTTGCCGCGTTTAATTTTTTGTCGGATACGTTCGCGCACAGTCATATCATATACACGTAAAATTTCGGGGAGATGCAAGCTGATTTCTAAATAACGATGATTAATAGAGCGCATTTCACAAACAAGCTGACCCCAGCTTCCCTCGCGTTGTGAACGCGCGAATGCTGTCATACTGTAGATCATGCCAATTTCTCCTCTGTTTTATGAATAGTGCCGTGCATACCGCGCGCGGCTAATTTTGCTTGTACTTCGTTTAGTTTATCTTTTTCTTCATAAGGACCCATTTGAATTCTATAAACCAAATGATCATCCATATAGGCTTTTACTACTTTAGATGCCAAGCCTTCTTTTGCTAAAACTTGCTGCGCTTTATCCGCCAATTCGGCATTACTAAATAACCCGGTTTGCACGACATAAGTAGTTTTTGTCAGCTCTTGGGCAAATTCGCGTTCCAAACTATCTTGATTAAATATCGATTTTACTTTTTCTTCGCGATCGTTATTGGGTTGCGCAACATTCACCGCGCCACTATTTGATAGCATGGTATAAAACTCAAAATGCACTGATTCCGCTTCATTAGCATGCGATTTAGTTTTAGGTTTCGCACTCGCAAGCTTTTGCGTATTTTCCTGCGACTTAGTAACACTCGCAATGCGTGCTTTGCGTTCCAACCACCATTTATCAACTTTGGCTGAAAACGCCATTAATCCCGGATATTGTTTAGGATGCTTATGGTATTGGTAGCCCACCACACCACTGCCTATCACCGTTGTCATCACCACTAACACGATTACCAGGCGATGCAAATGCCAGTTTGATGTTGCCTTCTTCTTCGACCGTCTGTTCATCATCCCTTACATGCTCTCCGGTGCCGAAATGCCTAACATATTAAATCCGTTTAATAAGACTTGCTTAACTGCGCTGATTAAAGCGAGCCTTGCATCACGCAAAGCCGCATCTTCCACAATAAATTGCTGCGAATTGTAGTAAGCATGAAAATCTGCCGCCAAGTCACGCACGTAATGCGTTATTTGATGAGGCTCATACTCCAGCGCCGCGTTTATTATCATATCAGGATAACGCGATAATGTATTGAGCAATTGTCGCTCTTGATCGGTGGTTAAACGATCCAAATGTGCCATGCCATTTTCTGCATTGTAACTGAAACCTTTTTCGGCCAATTGCTTGAACACACTGCAAATACGAGCATAAGCATATTGCACATAGAATACTGGGTTTTCATTGGATTTGGATTTAGCTAATTCCAAGTCAAAATCCATATGTTGCTCGTTTTTACGCATCACATAAAAGAACCGTGCTGCGTCATTACCCACTTCTTTGCGTAATTCGCGTAAGGTGACAAACTCACCCGCGCGCGTTGACATGGGCAGTTGCTCTTTGCCACGATAAAGCGAAACAAATTGCACTAACAAAACAATTAACCGTTCGGGATTAATATTGAGTGCTTGCACGGCTGCTTTCGTGCGGTTGATATAACCATGATGATCGGAACCAAAAATATCAATCGCAATATCATGACCACGTTCAAATTTACTCGCGTGATTTGCCACATCATTCGCAAAATAAGTTTTTTGACCATTCGCGCGCACTAACACGCGATCTTTTTCATCTTTGAAATTAGTAGAAGCAAACCACAATGCTCCGTCACGCTCGTAACAATTGCCGGTTTCCTTTAATTTATTCAATGCGGTTTCGACGCCACCTGCATCTACTAAGCCTTGCTCGGAAAACCAACTATCAAAATGTACGCCAAATTCTGCTAAATCATCGCGCATGTCAGCGACAATGTTATTTAAAGCTAGTGCAAATACTGCTGCGTATTTGTCGCCTAATAATTCTTTCGTACGTACGATAACCGCATCGATATAAGTTTCTTTATCGCCGCCTTGGGGTTCATCGGGTGGTAAATCGGCCAATACTTTTGCTGCGGGGATTTGAATATTATTTTTCTGCGCATCATATAATGCTTGCGCAATATCTTTTACATAACCACCTTGGTAACCATTGGCTGGGAATGGAATTTTTTCATCACATATAGCTAAATAACGCAGCCACACGCTTACCGCTAAAATATCCATTTGGCGGCCAGCATCATTCACATAATATTCGCGCATCACTTTAAAGCCGACTGCTTCGAGTAAATTAGCAATCACTGCACCAAATGCTGCATGTCGACCGTGACCAACATGTAATGGTCCCGTTGGATTTGAGGAAACAAATTCAATTAATACTTTTTTCTCGCGTCCCATTTTGGAACGACCGAATTGTTCTTTATCTTTTAGAATATGCACGACTGTGTCAGTGAGTGCTTTGTTTGACATGAAAAAATTAATAAATCCCGGGCCTGCGATTTCTATTTTTTCTACATAAGGGGATGGGGGTAATAATTTTACGATGCGCTCTGCAATATCGCGCGGTTTTTTTTGCGCGGGTTTAGCTAATAGTAATGCAACGTTGGTGGCAAAATCACCGTGTTGTTTGTCGCGGGTGGGATCAATTTGAATGAATGCGGGAATGGCAGGCATTTCGCCGGATTGTTGCAATTGCCTTAATACGGTTTGCAATAGTGACTCGATATGCTGTTTCATGTTTGTTATTATTCCATGGATATTATTGGCAGATTATAACGTATCGATGCCAGCGTCGCGAGTGCAACAAGATCAGTTTCAAAATGGCGATTCTGCCATACGCCTTGTAAGCCTTTTCTCACGTGAATAATGGGAAATTTGCTCATCGTGTAACGCGTATCAAGCGGTGGGGGTGTAAGCCATAAAACTCTATCTTATTGTTTTTTAGATATTTTTAAGTTAGAAATATAGCTAAAGGTTTTCCTCAACCCCTCTCTATATGGTTGATTTTATTGCAGGCAGGTAAAGACTAAACCAATCAACTACGTATAATCGACCTTGTAGTCACGGATTGACTACTCTCGCAAAAAAGGACTTGTGCAACCACTCCTCGTTTTGTGTGTTCAGGGACGGTTATTTTTGGCATGGATTGCCATACCTGAGTTGAGCATTTTAGGCGGCGCCCCCAAGGCTCCGCCTTTTTTTTACCTTCTTGCGGCTTTAAATATAACTATTACTTACTACCCTCATCCGGCACTTGTTCGACATAACCACAAGTTTGGCGTGGGCACACAAGTTCGGTGCCGCGTTTTTTGGTTTTCTTGACAGTTAAAATTGGCCATGCGCATTTTGGACATTGCTGTGCGATAGGCTCATTCCATAACGCGTATTTGCAATCTGGATAACGGTTGCAGGAGAAAAACACTCTACCCTTACGTGATTTACGCTGCACAATTTGGCCTTGCTTACACTCAGGACATTCCACACCTGTGTCAGCAGGTTTATTTAATGATTCAATGTGTTTGCACTTTGGATAATTGGTACAGCCAATAAATTTACCAAAACGTCCATGGCGAATTTTTAATGGATGTTCACAGTCGGGACATACTCTGCCTTCGACTAAGTCAGAATCATGCGCAGCATCCTCAGCTTTTTCTTCTACTGCGCGTGTATAGCTGCACTCTGGGAAACCAGTACAACCAATGAAACGATCGCGCTTGCCTAAACGTATAGAAAGTGGCTTGCCACATTCCGGACATTTCTCATCAAGCATTTCTTGCGTAACATCTTTACGCTTAACCGTTTCGTGAATGGTATCAACTTGAGCCTTGAAGGGGTCCCAAAAATGTTCCAATAACGGCACCCATTCTTTTTCACCACGTGATACTTCATCTAATGAATCTTCTAATTGCGCGGTAAACGCATAATCTACATATTGCGTAAAATAATTCGTTAAAAACTTACTAACCACGCGACCAACATCGGTTGGTTTAAAGCGTTTGTTATCTAACACCACATATTCACGCGTTTGCAGTGTTGAAACAATCGCAGCATAAGTCGATGGACGACCAATACCATGCTCTTCCAACGCTTTAATAAGCGTTGCTTCAGAATAACGTGGTGGTGGCTCGGTGAAATGTTGATTGCAAGCGAGTTCGCTCAATGCAACTTCATCACCTTCTTGCAATTGTGGCAACAAGGTTTCTTCAGACATTTCTTCTGGCTTATCATCCGACCCTTCTTGATACACGCGCATGTAACCAGGATCCAATACCGTCGAACCCGTGGTGCGGAATATATTATCTTTACCCGCATTCATGTCGATCGTCAGTGTATCGATAGTGGCAGAAATCATTTGCGAAGCCACCGTACGCTTCCAAATTAAGTCATATAACTTGAATTGTTCTGGCGATAAATGCTCTTTAACTTCATCTGGAATACGTGCCGCAGAGGAAGGACGAATCGCTTCATGGGCTTCTTGCGCATTCTTCGCTTTGGTTTTATAAATGCGCGGTTCATCCGGCACATTTTCTTTACCATAACGTTCGGCAATTAACTCGCGTAATTCAGTAATCGCTTCTTGCGCTAAATTCACCGAGTCGGTACGCATATAAGTGATTAAACCAACAAGGCCTGATCCGGTATCAATACCTTCATATAATTGCTGCGCGATACGCATGGTACGCTGCACGGCAAAACCTAATTTGCGCGCCGCTTCTTGTTGCAAAGTTGAGGTAATAAATGGCGAAGCAGGATTGCGTTTACGTTGCTTTCTTTCTACATTCGCAACAATTAACTTTCCTTTAGCCACTTTAATAATTTGCGCTTTAACTTGTTCCGCTTGCTCAGCATTGGTAATAGAAAATTGTTCGAGCTTTTCGCCTTTGTAGGTGGTGAGCTTTGCAGTAAAGTTTTTCTTTTGCGCTTCGACTGCTGCTTCCAAATCCCAATATTCTTGGCTAATGAATTTTTCGATTTCTTCTTCACGCTCTACAATCATGCGTAATGCCGGACTTTGTACGCGTCCAGCCGATAATCCATAACGAATTTTTTTCCACAACAATGGCGATAAATTGAAACCCACTAAGTAGTCTAATGCACGACGCGCTTGTTGTGCATTCACTAATTCCATCGATATTTCACGTGGATTTGCCACGGCGTTTTGCACCGCCGTTTTGGTAATTTCATTAAACACCACGCGATGCACGGGCTTTTTGCCCAAGACTTTTTTCGCTTTTAATATGGTATACACATGCCAGGAAATGGCTTCGCCTTCGCGATCAGGATCGGTAGCGAGGTAGAGGGCGTCGGCTTTTTTCATGGCGCTTACTATCGCCGCCACGTGTTTTTCATTTTTCTCGATGAGTTCGTAGTGCATTTCAAAATGCTTATCTGGCACTACTGCGCCTTCTTTGGGTAACAAGTCACGCACATGGCCATAGGATGCCAAGATGGTGAAGTCAGCGCCTAAATACTTTTTAATCGTCTTCGCTTTCGCTGGCGATTCTACAACGACAAGATTATGTGTCATATCTACCTATCATTTTAGCCGATAAATTGAATAGAATTAGTGCAAGATACCACAAACATCCGACAATATCATATCCTGCAACAAAGAAAGTGCTGATTTTTTATCAGGTTGGTTGAATAATGCGATCAAGACAACCCACTTGATACGCCCCATATCGACATCGCGGCTATCCAAAGCCATGATCCTATCCAACACTACTTCGCGTGTAATGGGGTCTAAAATTGACAATTGCTCTAGGTATAGCAGAAAACCAATACCCTTATCGCC